>Ga0247727_10001445_pt1 | contig 56486 bp, 62 predicted proteins | sample WisWelCaveWW1625_FD_202498 | JGI IMG/M metagenome (GOLD analysis project Ga0247727, IMG submission 202498) | Biofilm microbial communities from Wishing Well Cave, Virginia, United States - WW16-25 | ecosystem: Environmental > Aquatic > Deep subsurface > Groundwater > Cave microbial mat | place... | reverse complement strand
AATAAATTTACCTTGTTCGTTAAAAAGAGTTGGACCATGGCGTATCAGATACAAAGTTACGGTCATGCGTTTCTCCCTTTACATATCATATCACTGCAAAACATTCCCTTTGATATTAAAAGTGTTTCCCCGTAATCCAGCCCTGAGCGTTTCCACTGAAATTACTTCTTCAGGAGCGATATTTGCCAAATTGACATTTGACCCAATCTTCTTAATGAGATAGGCTTGTTGGGCTAGTTGTGGGGCTTCAAATACAAGGTTTTCATGGGAAAAACGAGATAATATCTGATTTAAGAAACTGTCAATGACCTTACCTTTATCATCATACATGCCAATCCCCATACCACTTTCCCTCGCTTCTAAGATGACTTTATGCGCCCCTGATTCTAAATCTGATTTGATTTGTGCAATCCGCGTATCCATGGAAAGCTTGCTATCCTCTTCTTTATTTTTCTTACCTACTTCAGTGTATACGCGAAATCCATTATGTGTAAAATGTTTAATGAGTTGCACCCTGTCTGCGTCTTCGATTACGGTTGAACCATCTGAAATTTCGATCGCATTGAAGCCGTAAGCCTTCAAGCGAGCCGTGATGGAGTCCATGGATTGCTTGTAATGAATAAATAAATATTCAAGTGATGTTCCCCCGGGCATGACTAAAATGTTATTTTCCCTGTAGAGTGCAATTTTTTTTTGTACGGTAACTGGGTTCGATACCAGCCAAGTACCCCATCCCAATTTTATAGCGTCAATATGAGAAGCTGCAATATCCATCAAATCCTTGGCTGCCTCAATTCCGAATCTTTTGTCAAGGACAATGGTTTGCCCTGCATCGCGCGGTTTGCTCTCCCTCTGATACATAAAAAATTCATTCTTTTGTTTTATACCAATTCCGTTGTTCATAATCAAAGCCTCATGTCTTTTCCACAACCATAGTGCTTAAGCATTCAGTATGTATGCCGCATTCTCCACCAGCCCGTTTTGTGCCTTGCCACCTACCAGCTCTTTCTGGCAGCGATTCATCTGCTTCAGGAGTGGAGCACAACCCGCATCCTAAGCTCCTAAAACCCTCTTTATACTTAGGATTTACAGGAATCTCATTAAGTGTCAAATAGCGCCATACATCCAATTCCGTAAACTCAAGAATGGGGTTAATCTTGACGAGATGGCCTCTTTTCTCTGTAGATTGAAAATTTGCCCTAGTGATGCCTTCGGTCTTTCTGATGCCCGAATACCACGCATCATATTGCTGCAGAATTTCCTTATGCTTTTCAACTTTGCCTTTGCCGCAGCATTCTTCCCTGGATATTGGACCTTGATGGACCCAATGCTCGCTATAGTTCAAATTCCAATCCTTTGCAATTTTTCGCGTATAAGAAACTGTTTCAGGAAATTCAGTGTCCATGAATACAGTAAAAACGGGGATCTTAGGATTTATTTCCTTCAATAAATGCAAAACAACCATGCTGTCCTTACCAAAGCTACAGGCAAAAACTGAATTAGGGTACTGCTTCTGCGTTTGCTGTATCAATTGTTTTGCTTCGTGGATTTTTTGAATGAATGTCGCCATGGTATCCCTCCTTTTTATTTTTTCCCTGTTAATACTGTTTTATATATTTTTGCCTTTTGAAATATTATATTTACCCTTAAAAGGAAAAATTTAAATATTAATTGTTACTTATCTTCCTGTAAGTAAAATGGAATACCAAAAATTAGTGGCTCTTTTCATACGGAATCCAGATTCCTTTGGCAATACCTTAAAGGAAACAATCAAAAAGCAGGGTTATTCTCTGCGCGATTTCAGCAAACTTTCAAAGGTGCCTGAAAACACACTGTACAAAATCACCCATGATAAAAATCGGGATTTTAAAGTCAGTACATTAAGGAATATTCTGATGACAATACAGAAATTGCAGGGCATTGATGAGCCGTTCATTGCGATTATAACATCAAGAACGGTCCTCGACAGGATAAAAATGAAGGATGTCAAAATTAAGGATAAGATCATACCGGTAAAGGAATATCCGGCGTCCACCATTGAGGAGGTTTTATTGACTGCAATCCGTGCAGAAAGGGATGGCGCACTAGGCATTGTCTGTGGTCCGATAGCAGCCACCAATGTTGAGAAAATTGTTACTGTCCCGGTGGCAGCAATTCTATTGGATGAAGCGGGAGTGAAGCATGCTCTGGAAATTTTAAAGTTTAAATTATGAGAATGGAATTTGATTGTATTGATGAGTATTCCTAGGGTTTCCGTGAATTTGTTCTATGTCTTCTTTTTGTTTTGGCTTCATTATTTTTGACCATTGTGTCGTTTCAATATAATTTTTCAATAAATGAGAATAGCGAATGAAAAAAGATGATTGCGGGAACTGATTGGCTGGACCTCCATGAATATGACTATTTTTCTATCTGCATTCTTTTTTTTTGGCTGATTGTTTTTTCCAGTCCATAGTTTCAATGCGTTCGTTTCATTGGTTATTTTAAAGAATAAAAAAAGTCTTTCAGGCCAACTAGTTTTTAGGCTTAGTTGAAAATCTCCACTTCGTTTCGGGTTAGCATCGGTTCGCACTTAATGTTTTTAGCAATATTGACATTTCCCGTATGGAGCTTCCCCTTTGTCAATGCGATGTATCAATTAAAGGTGCTCACGATTATGATGCTAACCTTCATTTTCAACTAAGCCTAGTTCTTAGTAACTATTTTAAACAGGTAAAAGGTGCTCCAATCCATGCCAAAAATCATTTCAACGAATCCTGCAAAAGGCTACGAAGTTATAGGCAGCGTAGAAATATCCTCAAATGAAGACATTGTAAAAAAAGTAAATTATGCGCGGCAGGCCGCACAAAATTGGAAAGAGCTCGGAGTTGCAAAAAGAATTGCAATCATTCAATCAGTTTATGGCGAATTCCAAAAAAGGAAAGAAGAGCTTATTGCATTAATTATCAAGGAAGTGGGAAAAACAAGAAAGGACGCAGTTCTGGAGCTGAACAGATACTCGATCGATTTTAAATGGTTCCTAGACAATGGCGCGCGAGCCCTTAAGGAAGAAGTAACATTTGAAGATGAAAAAACATCCCATACGCTGTATTATGAGCCACTGGGGGTTGCAGCAGTAATAACTCCCTGGAATCATCCCTTCGGCATGTTCGTATGGGGAGTAATTCCCAATTTAATTGCAGGGAATACGGTTGTCTTCAAGCATTCGGAAGAATGCCCCTTATCAGGCAAGCTGATCGAAGAAATCATGCTGTCTAAAAATGTCCCATTAGGGGTTTTTAGTGAAGTCTATGGCGCGGGAGATATAGGAAGTAGGCTGGTGCACCAAAGCGTCAATTTAATCTGGTTCACGGGAAGCTCAAAGACGGGAAAACAAATCTATAAGATTGCTGCTGAAAAATTCATCAAGGCCATTTTGGAGATGGGCGGATCAAACCCGGGAATTATATTTGCGGATGCTGATGTTGATGCCTGCATTGATAAATTGTATGCAAAGCGCTTTGTGGCGTGCGGGCAGGCATGCGATGCCCTCAAAAGGCTTATTGTGCATGAATCTATTTTTGAGGGGGTTGTTGAAAAGCTTAAGAAAAAAATAGAATCAAAAATAGTTGGCAATCCAGAAAATTTAGAAACTGATATTGGCAGCTTGGTTGCAAAAAGGCAATTAGATCTGCTGGAAGAACAGGTAAACGATGCAATTAATAAAGGCGCTACTATTATTGTGGGCGGCAAGAAGCCAGCCAAACTGCAGGGCGCTTATTATATGCCAACCATCCTGACGAATGTCACTAAAGATATGCAGGTTTGGCATGAAGAAGTGTTTGGGCCGGTGCTCGTGATTGTGACATTCAAAGACGAAGATGAAGCAGTTAAGTTAGCCAATGATACTCCATATGGATTAGGAGCATTAGTATTTACCAAAGACAGAGAAAGGGCGCAGCGAGTAGCCTGTAGAATTGAAGCAGGAACAGTTGAGATTAATTCTGCCATCCACTGGATAACCTGCAATCCGTTTGGGGGCTATAAGGAATCAGGCATGGGGAGAGAGCATGGGGTTTTAGGATTTCAGGAATTGTGCCGGATCAAAGTGATTTCGAGGGAGAAATAGGGTACCTAGCAGTAAGTAATTTTGTTTTCACCTACTATCCTATACTGGTTTAGAAACTTTTTAATACGTAGCTGGTAGTTTGCGTTTATGGAATTGTTCATTGTCATAGCTATTGTCTTTTTTCTCGCATTCTTTGCTGAGAGCATTTTAGGATTTGGCGGCTTAATAATTTCATTTACTATCCTTAGTTTTTTTATCGATACCAAGGACATGATTTTCCTTGGCTTGTACGCTGCTACCATTGCAAGCATTTTTGTGGTTATTACCGATTACAAGTCATTTTCGAGGAAGGTATTTTTGCAGATGTTTCCTATCGCTTTGATAGGTACCGTTATAGGCGTTTTTCTCTTTAGCTCATCTTCTAATCTTATCCTGCTTAAGGTCTTTGCAGTTTTTCTGATACTTGTTGCCCTAAAATCGATATTCTTCGATACAATAACTTTTAAATCTTCTATGCTTCAGAAAAGCATCTTATTTATCGGCGGTGTTTTACAGGGTATGTACGGAACTGGTGGACCATTTAGTGTCGTAGCAATAAAGGACAGATTCAGGCACAAATCAGAGCTACGAACAACAATGGCGGTATTTTTTATTGTTTTCAATAGTATCAGGGCAATCCAATTGACTATTCAAAATTCCTTTGATTTCTCAATTATCAGTCAGTTTTGGTGGTTGCTGTTCCCCATAGCGGTGGCAATTTTTATCGGGTATAAAGTTCACGTGAACGTGCCAGAAAACTCTTTCAAAAAAATTGTTAACTGGGTGATATTGGTTGCTGCTATTGTATTGTTGTTAAAATGATTTTTTTTTAAGTGTTCATCATTGCTTTATTTTTGTGAATCAAAAGCCATAGAAACAGAATAACGGCAGAAGTAACGATTCGGTTTCAAAAAAAACTAAGCTAGGACCGCTTTCATGAATCTTTTCTTGATCTCTTTAGGTTGCAATGGCAATAGTTTTGTGTCTGGCTCGCCAATGTCGGTCTTTATGACCAACAATGAAAGGTGATTTTTGGTTAGGGTATTTTTTATTTTGCCCCTTATCTGCCCTGCTCTTCCATCAATTTCTTTAACATTTTCAATCCCTGCTGCCTTTGCAATTTCCTTCAAAGAAGTCTTACCATATTCATCATTGGTAAAAGTTTTCTGGAAACCCGTTGAGCCGTTCGCTCCATTATCGATGATAATGATACATAGATTCGAAGGATTGTTGTTTGCTATCGTGACTAAAGAGCCAAGATTCATCAAAATGGCCCCATCGCCTTCAATGACGACAATTTTTTTGTTTTTCTGAGAAAGCGCGATTCCAAGCCCTATTGATGTTGCCAAACCCATGGAACCCAACATGTAGAAATTTTCTTTCCGATTCTTAATCTCATAAAGTTCCTTACAGGGGCTGCCGATATTGACAACTACCAATTCCTCCTTCACTTCATGCATGATATCTTTTAGTGCTTCATATCTGCGGTACATATTAAGAGCTCCAAAATTCCGGCGGCAAAAGTATTGCGAGGGATACTTCATCGGCAAATGATTTTTGTATAATTGTTTTCAGCGTGGAAATTTGCTTCTTATCCTTGAAAATAATGTAAGGAATATCTATTGTATCGAGTAATGCTGGTGTGGCTTTGCCCATGGGCTTTTGTGCCTCCACTTTTTCCATTTCAGTACCGCGATGGCTTATTAGAAAAACAACAGGTAGGGAATAATAATTCAGCAAAGAGCAGACTGCGTTGATGCCGTTGCCCAAACCGGAATTTTGCATGACGATGCATGGTTTTTTCCCAGCCATGTAGGCGCCTGCAGCTATGCCCATACCTTCTTCCTCCCTATTCACAGGGGTATAAATAATGCTTTTATCTTTTTCCAATAAGGCTATAATCTCTGCAGTAAACTTGCAGGGAACGCTCATGAAGAAATCAAGACCTGCTTTCCTTAATTCTCGATATAAGTCCTGAGAAATGCTCATGGTAAGGGGATTGCTGTCTTTTCGCTGATTTTCTTCATCATGCTGTATAATTGATCATCAAGATGGATGATGCCTTTATTAGCATTTTTATTGTTAAGCTCTTTTTCTCCAGGCAACAGTACGTTAAGGCCGCATGCTTTTACCATTGATTTTAATTGCTCTGTATCAATTATAAAATCCTTGATTGATCGAAAATGTTCTATATTGATCGCTATGAAGAAATCACCCTTGGTACAAGGTTTAGTTGTATCAGCAGTACCTGTTACCAAAGTACCAAATCCGGAACCAGTCAAAATGCCGCTAAGCACATCAATCATGAAAGCCAGGCCAAATGTCTTGTACGCATAATCGCCTCCATACGGCAATAAGAAACCTTCCAGTGCCTTATGGGGGTCTGTTGTCATATTTCCTTCCTTATCGACGGCAGCGTGCTCCTTTATAGGTAGTCCTTTGCGTGCAGCTTCGAAGATTTTTCCGCGCGCCATGCCAGCAACCGACATGTCCAAGACAACTGGCTCTTTTGCCGATGGAATGGCTATTGCTATTGGGTTTGTTCCAAGTACTTTGCCTTTTCCCTGATAGGGTGCAATGGCTGGTTGAGTATTGCATACAGCGACGCCAATCATATTCTGAATAGCCGCTTTTCGTGCATAGTAACCTGCAATACCAAAATGGGTTGTGTTGGTAACGCCCACACATGCAATCCCTGTTTTTTTTGCCTTTTCGATTGCAATGTCCATTGCTTTGTCAGCCACGATAACGCCCAATCCGGAACCCCCATCTACAAGCGCTGTTGAGGCTGTCTCTTTGAGAATTGAAAAAATAAAATCCGGTCTATGCGTATCGGTTTCAATCCCTTCTATTAGCTTTTCAAACCGCTGCAGCCCATGCGAACCATGCCCATATTCTTCTGCAGTAAGATAAATGTCAGCTATAAGGATTGCATGCTCTTTTTTGACGTCATACGTGCGCAAGACAGAGATGATAAATTCCCGCAACTGCTCCACGGAAAAAGTGTGTTTTGATTCCTGAATTTCCATATTAAATCCTCGAATGAAATATAACGCTTTAAAAATGATTTGTTATACGCAGCGGCCAGCAACACTTTTCCTTTTTTATTATTGTTCTTACAATGTACCGACTCATTGAATCGAAACTCATTTCCTTTTGTCCATTAATGATAATTACAAATAAAAGAGATATTATGAAGTCTAAATGCTGCGCTTTTGTAGGATTGCCACGATTCTTTTTGAAACATTCTTGTCCCAACGGTGAGGCATGCTGGATTTTTTCTTCAGCGATCCGTTGAGTATTGAAAGAGCGGTTGTAATGACTTTTTTCTTGTTGGTTGAGACAAGATAATTGGTGCCTTTGGTTAGGGTAATGGGCCGTTCAGTAGTTTCCCTGATGGTGATGCAAGGTATGCGTAATGCTGTTGTCTCTTCTTGAATACCCCCAGAGTCAGTCAACACAAGGGTTGCATTCATCATTAGATTGAGAAAGTCTAGATAGGACAGCGGCTCCGTGATGATGAGATTGCCCATTGATTTTATTTCCTTTTCCAACCCATAGCGTTTGATGCTTTTTTTTGTTCGAGGATGCAAAGGTAAGACAATTTTACATAATTTTTGCATTGGCTCTATGATTGCGAGCATATTCAGCAAGCCTCCCTTAGCGTCTACGTTGCTGGGCCGGTGCATGGTCATGACACAATAGTTCTTTTTTTCCAATGACAAGCTATCAAGAATGGTTGACTGTGATGCAATTTTTTTATTCATGAGCAATGTCTCGATCATAATGTTGCCGACAAAAAAGATCTTTGATAGAGGAATTCCTTCTTGCATTAGGTTCTTGTTGGCGCTTCCTTCAGTGGTGAAAAGAAAGTCGCTGATTCTATCCGTCACCATCCTATTGATTTCTTCCGGCATGCCCATGTCGAAAGAGCGCAGGCCAGCTTCAATATGAGCGACTGGTATGTGATGCTGTTTGGCCAGCAAGGCTGCTGCCACGGTTGAATTGACATCCCCTACTACCAGCACAAGACTCGGTTTTTCTTTAAGAATGATTTCCTCCAGCCGAAGCATGACCGTGCCTACTTGCATGGCATACGAGCCTGAGCCGACGTTTAAATTATAATCTGGTTTTGGAATCTTAAGCTGATTGAAGAAAAAATCGCTCATTTTTCTGTCATAGTGTTGGCCAGTATGGGCTAACACGAAAGGTATTTTTGACTTTTGTAGCTCTTTCAGAATAGGAGCTATTTTCATAAAATTAGGCCTTGCTCCAACAACGGCAAGAATTTTCATTGTTTTGCGTCATAGAAATGTATTTAAATAGCTTGCTATAGAAATGAGTCATGGAATATGATTGGACATTCAAAAATTATGAGAAGATTCTGAGCCTGGGAAAAAAGAAGGGATATTCGTTCCTTACCTGCGCTGATTATTACCAGGAGAAAAAGGCCGGTAGGAAGCTTCCAAAAAAAATAATCATCATGCGGCATGATGTTGATGACCGGATTGGCAGAATCAAAGGATATCTCGACGCAGAAAAAAGGCAAAGGGTGGCAGCGACCTATTTTTTCCGTGTGCACGCAAAATACAACTTATTTTCCTATCGATGCTACGAGCTGCTCAAACGAGTAAGGGAAGAGGGTCATGAGATCGGACTGCATACGGAAGTTCTTGATTTTGTATTTGCCCATAGGGAAAAAAGTGAAGACATCCTCAGAAGAGAAATAGCTGCCCTTGAAGCAGTATCGGGAGCCAGGATAAAAGGCGTTGCGCCGCATCGCGACTTGAGTTATCATGAAAATTCCCTGCCTTTTGTGCAAAAGTTCAATCTTAAGAAATTCGGCCTTATGTATCAGAGTTATGATCCATTATTCACTCTGGACATGGAATATGTGAATGAAAGCCTTAATCCCCACATATGCTGGAAAAGTAAGTCTCCTGAACAGGCTATTGGTTCATTCGATAAGATTTATATAATGACACATCCACGATTCTGGTTCAACAGGTATTACAACGAATGATTAATGCTTTTGTTTCTTTATCTCTGCAATGTGGTTTTTCCATTGCTCATGCGGCATTGCATAGTGGCCTCCAACTCGCGCCTTGGGAGGAACAGAGTCGATAACAACCGAACCCATGAGAACCTGTGCATCTTGGCCAATTTTGATGTGGTCCCGCAATAAGCTGCCATTAGCGATCCATGCTCTTTTGCCAATTTCTGTACTGCCGCTGACAATAACCTTGACACCGATGCGGACGTCATCATTAATGATGCAATTATGGCCGATATGGACAAAATTATTGATTTTCACCCTATTGCCGATGATGGTATCAAACATGCTTCCTCTATCAATAATACTGTGCACCCCTATTTCAGCATCATTGCCTATCTTGACCTTACCTACATTATATAGCCGAACAGCTCCTTTCCTTGTATCATAGGTGGCGCTGAATCCTTCTGCCCCAATGACAGCGCCAGAATCAATGACGCACCGTGCTCCGATGGATGTATCGTTGCAGATAGTAACTCCAGGATAGATGATAGTGTTGTCTCCAATACGAACATTACTTCCTAGGGTAGCATATGCGTAAACTTTAACATTATTACCAAGAGATACGTTTGAACCAAATGAAACATCCGTGCTGATAAAACAATGTTTCCCGCAGCGTGGCTTACCTGTTTCTTGAGTAAGAATTTCAAAATCCCTGTGCAAATCATTGTGGATTTCAATGAAGGATGTCAACGGATTCTTGACAACACGATACTGATTGCCTGTTACGGATTTTACTTTATTGAACTGTTCTTTGGATACAAGAACGATAAGGCCCATATTAGGCTTAAGGTAGTTCGCATACCGTGGGTCGGACAGATACGTGACGGTTTTAGGGACAATGCGCTCAAGGCTGCAAGTGCCTCTAACCCCAGGTGGTATCTTGTATTTTCTTGCAATGGCTACGGTAAACCCCATACGATTGTAGAACCAAAATTTATTTAAATAATTTGCCATTGAAAACCGTAATGAAGAAACTCAAGGTTGCGCTGGTCTCTCCCACACATGCTCATATCCATTCTTCGCTGCAGAATGCGCTTAAGACCTATGAGTATCTGATGAAGCATAAGCGTGTTGACGTGACAATATTTACCGACTCTGGGAACGAACTCTCACATAAGGGTTTCAAGGTCCGTAAGATCCAGGGTGTTGATTACGGAACGATATGGGCAAAGGTACTTTTTGTGCTAGGCATACCTCGATTTTATTACAGGAATCTCGATGATGATCTTGCTGGCTTCGATGTGATAAGGGCGAATAATCCTGAATTTTACGGGTATGCCTATCAAGCATTCAAAACTGCACAAAAACATAATACGCGCTTCGTTCTTCAAACTTCGCAGACCAAAGAAGGATTCTTTTTGTATTCTATTACTAAATATATCATAAACCCTATTGTCAAAAAAGCCTATGACTATGCATATGTGTGCCTGTTTACCAATCCGGAGGCAAGAGCGCGTGCGTTGCGCTTGCGCCTTATTGATGAAAATAAGAGGACAGATTGCATCGGACATGCGACAGATATATCGTGTTTCCGACCGAAACGGGTGAGAAAAAATAAGGTGACGGTCATTCTCTCGGTTGGCGGACTGTACAAAATAAAAGGCCATCATCTGATAATGAAAGCTTGCAAAAGGCTTATCGACAAGGGCAGAAAAAATTTAGAGCTTTGGATTGTTGGTGAAGGTTATTATCGTAGAAATCTTGAAAAACAGGCAAAGGTTCTGCTGATAGAAAATAAAGTTAAATTCCTTGGGGCAAAGGGCCATGCTGAGCTTGCCAGTATTTATAATCACGCGGATATTTTTGTATTAGCCAATTACCAGGAAATAACGCCTGCGGTGAATGAGGCCCTCGCGTGCGAAAAGCCGGTTGTGGTAATGGAATGCGGAGGTAGGGATTTTGTGCTGCCCAGCGAAGATTTCGGCCTAATATCAAAACCATTTGATGTAGAAGACATGGCCTATAAGATCCAGTTGCTTCTTGACAATCCTAAACGCGCAAAAAAAATGGCCAAAAGAGGCCGCGCTCACATAGTGTCCAATTTTTCGATAGAAAAAGTGGCAGAAAAGCTATACCGCGCATTTACCCAATGAGGACCCCTTGACTAAAAACAAATCAGCGATTAAAAACGGGCTATCTTTTTTTGAAAGCTCCCGAATGCTTAAATTCTTCGAGTCTTTGCCCATAGTGGAGAGGGTTGGTCATCGGGTGCTTGACATCGATGATAAAGTGGCAATTATGACGCATGATGACACATATGACGAAGAGTTTGACGATTTCGAGCAGAAGTATGGCTACACCTCAACAACATTCATATTTCATCACCGCATTAATAATAATGCTTTGCGCTCAAAGATGGATATGCAGATCCATTACAACAAGTTTTCCCAGTATGCGCTGGCAGATCAGATTGAGAGCTTTACCAAAGCATTTAGAAAAAAGCCTACAATTAACCGTAATCATCGCCTGTGGTGGCGTGAATCACATCTTGACCTGGCGCATTTGGCGATGCACGGCATAGAGGTTGATAGCACACTTATTGGAGTGCGGCCATTTCAGCTTGTGGCAGAACAGAGGCTATATCCGATTTGGGAAGTTCCTTTTTCAATTACAGACCCTGGCGCAATATCCTTGAAGAATTCAGCGTCCTGCGCCCATAATCTTGCCATCAATATGGAAACCCTTTTTAAGAAACAATCAACTCCGATAGTGGGATTGTTCCATCCCTATCTCAAGCAAAAAAGCCAATGGAAGGAATTTTTTGCCTTTGCAGAAAAATACAAGTACAAAATCATGAACATGAGCCAGTTTAAGAAATCATACTTGAAACAATGAACAGCGACCAAAAGAAAATCTACGAACATTGGGAACAGAAGGCCCGGGAAAAGCGGGATTTTACTACTACCGGCCCTGATTTCAACCTTAGGGAATTAGAGATATTCAAATTGTCAAAATTCCTTAAATCCTCTGATTTTGTCATCGATTTTGGCTGTGGTACCGGAAAAGCCACTTTTGACTTCTCGAAGCAGGCTCGTATGATTGTAGGGGTTGATTTCAGCAAGCAGATGATTGGAATTGCCAAGAAAAAGTATGTGGCTCAGAATCTTTCATACAAAGTCGGTAATGTCATGGAAGAGAAAGATTTTCCAGAGAAAGCTGATGTTGTCATGAGCACGCGTTGCATCATCAACTTACCGACAGGGGATGATCAAAAAAAAGCAATCGCAAATATGATTAAAAATACCAAAAAAAATGGAACCCTGCTTCTTTTGGAATCGTGCGTCGAGACATTCGATGAGTGCGATCGGCTACGTAACCAATGCGGTCTCGACAAATTGGACCGCCCGTGGCATAATCACTTCTTGAGCATCAAGGATACTATTGACACTCTTAAATTGGAGTTTAAGGATGTCTATACCTCTTCGATGGGAGTATATTACCTCATTTCACGGATTGTTCATCCAGCATTCGTATTTCCAGAAAATCCAGAATATGACAATAAATTGAATCAGATAGCGCTCACATTGGCCAAACTGCTTGATGACAAGAATATATTAGGTGATGTATCTCCCGTGATACTTATTGTTGCTGAAGGAAAGCGAACGTAAATTCAAGTTTCTTAAAAAAAGCTCGAGGATAACTGACGATATACAGTGCTACGGAACTGTTATGATGCAATCATTCTCATTTATTGTGTATGTGGCATTCAAAAAATGAGTGATGGTATAAATATTGCTTCTCATATGGTCAGTTATTTTGGATGTTCGAATTGCGCTTTCGGGCAGCAGAGCCATGTATGGAAGGATCTGGTCAGCAAGATGCACATCAATCGCTGCATCGCTTTTAATGTAGCCCATAAGTTCCTGGGCTGCTTCCATGCCAACGACCTCGGCTCTTTTTCCTTTTTCGCCCAAAGTATCTGAACCAATAGTAATCATTTCAGACCTTCTCGAAGGATTCTCAAATGCTGCCCATAGCGTGATGCCGGAGCCAATAGATTCTGTTCTTTGGTATTCGCAGTGTATTGATACGGGGCAATTAGCTGCAGCAAGTACCAGTTTTGCTGACTTTGCCTGCCGTTCCGCAACATGTGCCTGCTCCAACTCAGCTGATGCATGAGAGATGCCTTTGATATGCACAATGGTACCTTTTGAACCAAGAAGGTATGGCTTTATGGAACCTTGGATTTCAGACAGCAATGAATCAGCGAAATGCAGGTGCGGTTTTATCTTGAGTTCCGCTTTCCCTTGCCCCTTGGGATAATATCCGCGTCTAAGCAGCCTGCACTCTACATCGGCAAAACGCGAAAGCGTCGGCAGAAAAACCTCCTTGAAATAATCAAATGAAGACGCCCATTTTCCATCAGTACCTCCAGTAACCGTTAAGGTAGTTGTCTTATCGGCAAATAATGCTGGCAAAATCACCGCCTGGCAGAATAGAGGGATGGAACCTGCAGTTTCAATGTCTACTTCTATTTTTTTCCCCTTGAAGATACCTGGAATATAAGATAGGTTTAATGATCCCAGATCAGCTCCAACTGCCTGTGCATTGCAGAGTTTCTGAAGCGCTTTGATGCAATAGAGATGCTGGTTTTTGAGGCCTGGCTGTGGCCTATTTTGCCGTATAGCTGAAATGGAAAATGGTTTTCTTAGTAATGTGGAAAGGGCGAGGGCAACTCTCGCGATGGAGCCGCCACCTTCACCATGGGAACCATTAAGCTGTATCATGCAATAGAAATCCGGTCCCAGATTTAATAATCATTGTGTTTCTATGTCAGTTAGGATTGCATCGAAATCAGAAAGGTACATATCTTCCTCAAGCGCATTTAGGTCATCGAATGTGTCATCAATCTGCTCTTGGGCTGATTGTTGTGCATCAGTGCCGTTCATAGCGGCTTTTTCTACTGCTTCTTTCTGTTGTGTTGATGATGCTGAAATGCGCACACTGTCTCCTGCCCCTTCAATAAAAAAATGGACTTTGTTGTTTATTGCGAAGATGCATATAAAATGCGGTGAAGATGCTATGTTTGTCTTTCCCGTAGCAAAAGAGTCGAAGAGTGTTGTGCTGAGAATAAAGACATTATCGGAAGTGTTGCTCCGGATAGCATCGTGCATCAGCGGGTAGTTTTTAATTTCCTTGCTTGCAAGAATTTTATCTCTTTTCGAATTATCGGTAAAGCATAGTGAGTAGGAGTCTGGCAAGGCATAGCTTAACTTTTTAGTTGTCCCAAAATCACTTCGTACCGAAGAAAAATCCTGCAGCATCTGTTTTTTGAAAGAAAGAAGCTCTGCACTATCAATCGTACCTTTCACGCTGATAAAAAAACGATAGCCTACCAACAATACGACCGCAACTATAATGATGCCCAAAACATAAAAAAAAAGTGTTGCGGGAAGTTCCGCTGCTTTGTCCATATTAGCTTGCTTCAATATCGCCTAATACGGCATCAAGGTCGCTTAATTCTTCATCAAGATCAAGCTCCTTTTCTTCTTGGGCTACAGATTCTATGTCAGTGCCTACTGTGTCTATTGTGTTCTGAGCGTCAGCTGTGGTATTTGGTGTTTTAATCAGTGGCTTTGGTTCTGCTATAACTTTCTCTTGTTCTTTGGAACAGGAAGTAAGCAGCATTGCAACAACCAATAGCATAAACAAATACATCGATGATTTATTCATAGATATGCACCTCTTCTGCATTTTGCAGCGTGTTCCTTTATATAGATTTCTTTTTAAAAAAAATAAAAAAGAAAAAAATAAAAAGGTAAGAGGAAAGGCTTATGCCGCTTCCCCTTCACTCTCTTCAGAGCCCTCACTTAGATCAAGTTCCAAGCCTGCATCTCTTATTTTTTTCACGATCTCTTTGAGGGTATCATGAGCTTGCTTTAGGTCGTCTCTTGCTTCCTTAAGCTTGGCCTGCCCTTGATCAACAAGAGCTTGTCGATCTTCTTGGTCCTCGGCATCCAATGCCCCAAGCAGGAGCTCTTTAGCCTCTTCATGCGCTGCTTTTGCACTATCTATTAAATTTGAGAATGTCTCGAGCTCAGCTGAAACATCCACTTCCCCGCCATCATCTACCAGCCTATCTAAGGCTTTTTCAAGCTTTTCTTCCAAAGCTTCTGCTCGCATGATGATGCCATTCATGTGTCCCCAGACGATATGATGTGCAAAAACCTTGATTGATCTCTTAAGGTTTTTCCATTTCTCACGCAATTCTTTTGCAGCTGCCTTGATTTCTTCCATGCTATCTGCAGCCTCAATGTCTGTTTTTATCTGCTCGACCGCATCTATTTCTGCCTGGATCTTTTCAATAAGTTCAACTGAAGTGCCTTCATCGATCTTATCATTGTCCTCTATTTTTGTTATCATGCGACCCAAATGATTTATGATCACATCAGCGGACTGGAGCAATACTTCCTTGGAATGTTCCATTCGAGTTTCGTTGTTTCCAGATCTCATGGAGTCTTTGAATTCTTTTTTCGCGTTTTCAAAGCGATCCTTTGCTTCCTCGAATTTATTCTTTGCATTTTCCAGCCGCTCTCTTCTGTTTTCCTTGTTGTCTTCCCTTCTATCCTTTATGTTTTCGCGGATGTCGCGCACATCCTCTTTCTCATCCCTGATATCTTCCTTATTGTCCTTGATATTGCACTGCCTCTCGCAGTTTGTGTTGTTGCCGGCTTCGCATCGCTCGATGCATCGCCTTCTATCAGCATTCATCCGGTCCAATTTGTCTTCGGTTCTGTCAATCTTATTTTCTCTCTTATCCCAATTGTCCTCTTTCTCATCCCGCCTATCCTCTAATGCATCCTTGGTTATTTTGTTTCTACCAGAATTTTCATCATCCTCTGTTTGATTATCTTCATTGCTTTCATTCGTGTCCTCTGCCAATGCCAGTGGAACCATGCTTATGGCAAGCATGCATAAAAGCAATGCTGCTGTTATCTTTTTCATAGTCGTAGCCTCCATTACTTTGTAATTTCCTCCATTTGATATCTGGATTTTATTTATAAGTATGCTTTCAGAATCGTATTGTAAAGAGTTTTTAAATGGCTTATATTCTTTATAAAGCTTTATTCTGCTTTTTTTATGCCTTTAAGGATAGATTATATCCTTATCTTATTTTAGAAGCCTTTTTTAAATGACCCCCACCCCCTAGAGTAGATTTTCAATAAACCAAACGAATAAGTGCAACCAGGGAAATAATCTTAATGTAAAGCGCATAGTGTGAATCGTAGAAAATACTAATAATTAAATAATATGGGGGAAGTATTGGCACATGAGAATATATTCAAACATTTTTTTTATTGTGGCAATTGCGGCCAGCATGCTCCCGCTCTGCCATGCAGCAACCGTATATGGCAATGTGTATGATATCTCCCTTGAGAAAGTTGCGGGGGCTAGAATTTCAGTGAATACTACTCCAATACAGTCCTATATTGCAACAGATGGTTCATATTCATTTGATATTGCTAATGGGCACTATACTATTATGGTTGAGATGCTCGAGGGCAGGACAATCATAGCTGCGGAGAGCAGGAATGTTTCCATCAGAGAGCAGGGAAAATATGTTTTGGATTTCATTTTGTTTCCTGCCATAGATGAAGATGATGCCTTCATTGATGCGTTAGACATCCCGCTACTGGATGATGAACAGCAGCCTCAAAAAAAAAGCAATGCGTCAATAGCAGTGATTTTTGTACTGTTAGTTTTTCTGGTTATTGCTTTTGTTTTTGTGATGTATACAAAGAGGAAAAAAAGACGGGAGAAAAAGGAAAAAGATTGGAATGGATTGCAAGGAGATGCGGCTCAAAAACCCCACCGGGAAAATGAAAAGGAGGATGAGCTTGAGCACATTCTTGCTATCATAAAAAAGGAAGGGGGCAGGGTAACGCAAAAGGATATCCGTAAAGCAATACCTTTGTCAGAAGCAAAGATAAGCCTGATGATCACAGAACTTGAGCACAAAGGAAGGATAGAGAAGATAAAAAAAGGAAGAGGCAATGTCATTTTGCTGAAAAAATGAAAGCAAAGAAAATCGGTAACATGCATATTATCAGCATCGATCCCAATGAACATATACTAGCGAATCTTAAGAGGTTTTGCACTAAAAAAAATCAAGATTGGATTCTTTTCAGGCATTGGGGCTGTTTCGCACGTTGAGATTGCGCACTATGCGAGGCAAACAATGCAGCAAGAGAATATACAATAAGCAATTGGAGATAATATCCTTGAATGGCAACATAGCCAACATGAATAACACGCCGTTTCTTCATTGCCTATCGTAGTCAGCGATAAGGATAAGAAAGCATAAGCCAGTCACTTATTCGATGGGACTGTGAGCGCGGCTTGTGATCTCGGGATGGTGCCACTGAAGGGAGCAGAGCAAAGGCAGTATGACAAAACTATTGGACTTAACATGCTTAAGCTCTGAAAAGCGTTTGAATGAACAAGAAACGCACAAAGCTTAAATACGGTGAAAACATTTCAGAGTCGGGGTGGTAACATGTCAGCAGAAAAGGAGATTGTGAATTTCTGGCTACAGAATCAGGGATATTTCACGATAGCGAATGTCAAGCGTGGCAATAAGGATCTTGGCATCCTAGCTGTACGCGACAGCATTGGAAAAATTCTCGTGGTGGATGTCTGTTGCTCAATCAGCACAGCGTTTGACGAGTCTTTCATAACAGAGCTTATCACGCAAACAAGCCCTGAAGATATTTGGAAAGCCGTAAATGAGCAGTTTCAAGGCAGGGAAATCACCATCGAACGGATGCTGGTTATCAATTCCATTTCTGATGATTTTGCTGAGGTATTGGCTAAGAAGCATGACCTTACCATTATTCCCTTTGAATCCGTGGTTTCAGAAACACTAAGTTCTGTCTCTACTGGCTATATCAAGAATGATGTTATCAGAAGCATGCAGTTGATAAGGCATCTTTTGATTGAGAAACCTCAGCGCATGGTTGACGTGCTGCAGAGTACTTTAGGGCAGCATAAAATGCGGGAATTCATAGGCGCGCTGCTTGAAAGGGATGATATAGTCAAGGAATTCAGGAAGACTAATGAGGAAAGATTGGCTGCTATATTAAAAAGTGCCATGCTCAAGCCAGAAAGGCTCGCTGAGCTCTTGGACCATGCAGCGTTGACTAAGAGGAGCAAAAAAATATTTGCGAGCTATTTTTCTGAACAGAGAACAGAACCTGAAATAAAGGAAAAATATGACAATTCCCTCAGTCATTATTTTTGATCCTTTGCAACGCTAATGCGGCCTTCACGGCCCTGGCTGCATAATCAGTTGCACGGTCCTTAGCCTGTTTTTCTGTTACGCGCGGTCCTATTATCCCAAATCCAATGGGTTTGTTATGCTTCAAAGAAAGCTCCATAAGCGCTGGTGCAATTGTGTCAACAAGGATTATGTCATGATGCGTATCGCCTTGAATCACTGCGCCTAGGGCAACGATTATATCCACTTTTTTGATAATCTGCTTAGCTGCGAAAGGAACTTCAAATGACCCAGGTACATGGATTATAGAAATGTTTGTAATTTTATTTTTTTTAAGCTGATTGATTGCTGCTGTTTCCATATCCTGCGTGATTTCTTTGTTGAAATCAGCAACAATTATTGCTGCCCTCATGGTATGATTTGCCCTCGATCTTCTTTTCCCTGACGCTTTCCCATGCCCGCATATTTGGTCAAGGCTTCCTTTCCCTCAAGTAAGGTGAGCGCATTAAAGGTATGTTTTTCTGTCCTATCCTTCGCGATCTCAAAAAGCTCTTTTTCCGTATCTGCTTCATCTTCATGCACAAAAATCTCAAGAATATGTCTGTTGGTAGCGATCTGCGCCATTTGAATGCCAAGCGAAGCTTCGTGACTGCATTGCTTGTCTATTGGCTTAGGGCCTGCCATGCCTAAAGCTAGAGTAATATCACAATGATATTTTTCAAAGAGGATTTTGCACGCTACGGGAAGGTCTTTCATGCCCGGGACAGTATATCTTTCAACTCCATAATTTGAATTTTTTTTAATTACAGAAAGTGCAAAAGATGCCATGTCCACTCTTGCAAAATTAGTGTCTGCAATGCCGATTTTCATTCGATGCTCACCGTAAGGGTATCATAATCCTTAAATCCGCATTCCTTCCTCATATTCATTGGTGCAATAAATTCAATGATATTTTCTTGTTGCTTGCTTATATCGGGAAATATCAATGCGCCTTCTGTATTTAGGATTGTTGCTTTTGCCAATGAAACGCCACTGAATTTTCTTCCGTTTTGCTCGAAGCCTTCGATTCTCTTTTTATTTTTTAGTGCCTCTTTATTGAAATGCTGTGTTTTTATGTTCAATGTACCTGGATACGGAATGAAACCCAACACTTTGTTAATTTCGTTTTTGTAGTGATCTATGGATAAAAAAAATGCTCCTTCTCCAAGGCCAGTTATCACTACACCTTCTAAGGTAATTGACATACGTCAGGGGTATGAGAAAGTGATTATAAACATTTAGTTTAATGAAGCCGTGCAAAAACTACCGCTTCCCCTTTCATTATAAGATATGGGAAAAAGGAAGGCAGTCCAAAATAGCTTGTATCCCAAACTGTTGTGGAGAGTGTAAGCTTGCTTCTATTGGGATTTTTTGTAGGCTCTGATTTGATAGGTTCTATGAGGACTGCTATTCGGTGGGGTTCATGAAGACCGATTTCTGAGAATAAATTAGTCATAAATTTTGCGCTTTGGCTCCCATATACAGTGCCGGGCCCGGGAAAATGGTTGCCAAGTACGCCTGAAACGTGGAGCAATGGCTTTATTGTAGCCATGCCGCTATATAGATCATCATTCGGTCCGGGAATTTTCTCCGCGTCCATCTCCCTTACGTAAAATGACGCTCCGTGCAGAGAATTTGTACCTATAGCGCGCATTTGAGCAATCATGGTATGCACACGAATTCTATCTGTTATGTCGCTATTGAAACCGGGCAGATATACCTCCCTTTTACCAATAGTAAATTCGCTGGTTGCATATGGTCTTTCAGTGTCCTTTGGATTTGCTGCGACTGCAGAAAATGTGGTTCCATCAAACCTGCCTATAATCGATTCTATGGTTCCATTAATTAGAGCTGGATTGTGAAATCGTACTTTTATTTCTCGGATTTGCTCAGGGTTAGCTAATGCTACTACATCTCCCGCTAGATACGCCAAGGACAGCATGCCATGGGCAATCCTATCTTGGAAGCCAGCTGCAATTGCTGCTGATTTGCTAAAATGAATAGGTTGCGGATCAAACGGATACATACGAGCAATCGCAGAGTCAGTAATCTGGAACATGTTAGGTGGTAAAGAATATGCTTTGGCGCGGGATACTGGCAAATTTTGCATTTACTATTTATTTTTGGCATCTACCATAAAAACCTTTCTTTTTAAGAGAGATTTTTTAAATGCCATTTCATTTGCGTACAAAAAATGGAAAAGATACCAATTGTCATCGGTCTGGACCCGGGCACAGCGTCGGGATATGCAATTCTCGATACCCGAGGCACAATCCTTAAAACATACTCTTCCAAAGACCTGCCGTTGCATGAGATAATTGAGCAGATTCTGGATTATGGAAAACCGATTGTAGTTGGAACAGACAAAGCGAAAATTCCCACCATGATACGGCAGTTTGCCGCACGGACTGGATCAAGAATCCTCAAGCCAGATACGGATCTGAAAGTTGATGAGAAAAAAATGCTGGCTAAAGGAAAGGAGGGGGATGACCACCAATGTGACGCACTGGCATCCGCATTATTTGCATTCAATAAAATAAAGGACGTGCTCGGTAAAATTGACGCATTCGTTGAGAACGAGCGCAAGCACTATTTAAAAAATAAGATCATTGAGTTGGTTGTTACCAAAGAAGTAAGCATTTACGAAGCAATGCAGCATCTTGAGCCAACAGCGGAAACAAAACTTATAAAACCAGCACATTCGGCCCCGGCACAAAATTTTGAACGGAACTATTATTACCTGCAGAAAAAAATGCAGCTTCATGTGAAGGAAAACAGAATCCTTCGGGATCAAAACAAGGCTTTGAAGCGGCTTCTTGCTGAAAAATCAGATATTCGTAAAGAAAAACCCCAAAAAGAACTGTTCAGCTCATTGCGCCAGGCGCTGCAGTTGAAAGAGCTCAGCTACCGATTTTTGATGAACTCATTAAAGGATAAGGAACGCATCATCAAGGAAAAAAACAATGAGATTCATCAATTTTCACTTTTTCTTTCACGATGGGCTGAAATCATCGTCATAAAAAAACTGCGCAATTTGGGAAGCCAGGAATTCAGCCTCAGGCAACCGTTATTGCGGATTGGAAAGGACGACGTTATTCTTGTAGATAATCCAAATGAGATGAGCGATCAAGTCATTGCGTATTTAACAGATACCATCTCAATGATGCTTACAAAAAAAGAGCCGAATGCACGCATTAAAAGCAGTTTTGCATGCGTACCGTATTCTGAGATCCCGTTTAAGGAAGTGGGTCATTTTGCAATAGCATTGAAAAAAGACTATGCTGCACTAAAAAAAAAGAAAGAGCATTTTTCTGCAATCATAGAGGATTACCAGAGGGAGCGAAAGCTCTTGGAGTAAGCTCGTCAAAATTGACAGAATACTTCTCTCCAGTCTTAAGGTCCTTCACAAGGGCTTTTTTCTTCATGCCCACAACTTGAACTTCTGAGCCTTTGTAACGAACAATATCGCCTTTCTTGAACTCAGGAAGCCTGAGCAACACATTGACCCTGTATATTTGGGTACTTCTCAATCTATGCTGGGTAAAAAGCTTTTTACTGTACACGAGATGCCCCCCAAACTGGACTTGGAGTTTCTGACCAAGGGTGCGCAAAAATCTTTGGGAAGATACATAGATGTCATAACCATTAGGAACTTTCTTAACCGTGGCAACTGATACATCTCCTTTTTTACTAATCTCCCGCATTGCGCCTTCCAGCAGTTCTTCCGTCGGATTGCGCAACTGCAGGGTGCCTTCAAAATATTCCGGACGCTGCATAGCCTCCTGTACTTTTTCTGGTTTATATTTCTTCTTGTTTATTGCAGCATCCTTATTCTTAGTTTGATCACAGGTAGTATTTTTTTGCCGTTGTTTTTGTATTGCCATATAGAATGGAAAATTAAAATGGCTTCATGGATACTATCGTACTGAAACGATTGATTTCACTGGATATATTGTATAGGTACAATTTTTAAATGGATTTTCAAATGGCATTTTTTCTTATTAATTGCAATGAATGGTTGCGGTGACAAATATGAATAAGGTTATTTTAAGAAAATCCGTCACAGAATTTTGATTTGTATCTGAGGATATGCACGTCATGAAAACCAAAAGCTTTTTATTGGGACTGGTTGCCAGAAAGTCTTAATGGATTCTAAAAAAATAAAGGAACATTCCAAGAGGATATGGCATTTCATTTGGGAGGATGACAGCATATGGAGCTGGCTCGTCAACATCGCGCTGGCATTTATTCTCATCAAATTCATTGTTTATCCTGGCTTGGGGTTGTTATTGGCAACAAGCCATCCTGTAGTTGCGGTCGTTAGCTCAAGCATGGAACATCACCCATCCTCCTTTGATTCATGGTGGCGAGAAAATGGTGCATGGTACGAGCAGAATGGCATTTCCAAAGATGAGTTTAGGGAATTTTCACTTAAAAATGGGTTTAGGAAGGGGGATATTATGGTCCTGAAGGGATATGACGCATCGGAACTGAAAGTGGGGGATGTCATTGTATTCGTCTCCGCGCGGAAGGATCCCATTATCCATCGCATAGTGTTAACGAAGCAGAACAGTGAGATATTCCAAACAAAAGGTGACAACAACAAGGACTCCATTAAGACGCCGATGCTTGACGAGACGACGATAACAGAGGACATCATCATCGGAAAGGCTGTGTTGAGACTACCATTCTTAGGCTACATAAAGATAGCATTCGTCGACCTGCTCAAATTGATTGGATTACCGTAAGGTTATTATAATAGTGCCTGGGAAATAAACATCATGTTCTGTCCAAAATGCGGCTCTATCCTGTTACCGAGAAAGGAAGGGAGCAAAAAGATTCTAGCATGCAGCTGTGGCTATAAATCCAACGATATTGAACAAACAAAGATAACGGAGACAATAACCAGCAACCGAAAGGAGGTTGAGGTTGTGGATAGGCAGGATTATGAAACTTTCCCCACTATCAAAATTAAATGCGAGAAATGCGGCCATGGCCTTGCGTACTATTGGACCCTGCAAACAAGATCAGGCGATGAACCGGAAACTAAATTCTTGAAATGTCAAAAATGCCAGCATACGTGGCGGGATTATAACTAGTTTATACTGATTCTTGAAGATGCACAGCGAAGGCATATTTTTATAGTTAATTGCATATCTCGCTAAGATGGAGATAAATGAGGCAAAATTTAAAGTCATCGTCAAGGCCGGATCGAATGCCAACAAGATAGAGGGCTATGATGCTGGAAAAAAGGCATATCTAGTCTCTATCAAAGAACCTGCTGATAAAGACAAAGCAAATAAGGAGTTGTTACGGTTCCTGAAATCAGTCTTGAAAAAGGAGGTTTTGATAAAATCAGGCTTGCGCTCCAAGGAAAAAATCATAGAGGTAAAGATTTAAAAACAGCAAATTGCTACGATATGAAAAAGAGGTGGGTTTTTTGTTGCAGGTCATGATCATTTCTGGTATATTCAAAAGAAAGGTACAGGAGGAAGAGCTATTGCCCCCTCCCCCTCCATTCCCCATTCTGGATGAAAAAACACTTTCTTTTTCGTATATGCCTATGGGCAAAAACATGGGCAAAAAGCCAGAACCGTTACCTCCCCTGGAAGATCTTCCTGCTATGCCGCCACTAGGCAACCTAGAGCAGCCATCCTTTAAGGACATAGCATTTACGTTCTTCAACAAGACTGGCTTAGTGAAAACAGAAGCGGAGAAACAGCAAATTCAAGAAGAAAAGCAGCGATTCAGAGATATGCGGGACGAACCGTGGCTTGGCGGAGATGATGAAGCACAATCTAAATCTGGTGAATTTACAGTAGGCGATGAAGAGCTTGATGCCATAGAGAAGGAAATCAGTGCGTATGATGAAACTTCAACGCCTGAGGCGCGTAATGAATCGTACGGGGATGCCGAGAATCATGATGAATATGGCTCAATTGAAAGCGTGAAAAAACCACAGGAAGTCCTTGATGCAGAGCAGGAAATACAAGACGCGATTGCTTCAATACAAACTCCCTCACAAAAAGAGGGATTGCTGAATCGAATCTTCAAGAAAAAGAATGAAATGCGGGAAATGTCTCTGCCGATTGAGATGCCCGCTGCCCCTACTGAGAACCAGGACCCCATCACCCTGATAGATGGACAGGTAAATCAGGCGCGGAACGCGCTCATGGATTTCAAGTTTGACAAGGCCAAGGAAATTTACGTGGACATCATCAAAGCCTATAACGAACTTGACAAAAAGGCAAAATACAAGGTGTATGAAACCATCAAGGACCTGTATTACGAGCGCAAGAATGCGGAGCAATTCGCAGCCTAATCACAAAATAGTTATTTTATCACCAATGTTTAAATTCATTTTCTTTGATGCGTTTCCTTCTTTCATTGAAATTTCAAGAGTGTTTGAGCTCCCCGTTATGAGGAATAGCTCATTTTCTTTCGATGCATTATAGGTGTCATAGTAGGCCAATTCTGAATTTATCGAGGGTGATGACACGTGATATTTTTTTTTATGGAGAGATGGGAGGTTTGTGATAATGTTGCCAAAACAGTCGATGGTTACTATTTCACCTCCCCTGTCTTTTAGATAAAATGACAAATGCCAAACGTCCTTTATTTTTGTGCCCAGACTTTGAGTCGATTTTCCCTGATCCAACTGCGCCGCCGCTTTTGCAAAAACATCACGGGCATGAAATGTCCTTGAGCTTTGTTTTGGAATGGATAATACGATTCTGGAAATAATGCCATCCTCTTTTGCAGCTGGATACAAGATGCCGTTATCTGGGCCAACGAAAAAATAATGTCTCGTCTCAATTACGATGGCTTTCCGATCCGATCCAACACCCGGGTCTACTATAGCCAGAAAAACTGTGTTCTTGGGGAAAAAATGATAGCTTTGCAATAATGACCAGGCTCCTTGCCTTACAGAAAAGGGGGCAATGGCATGAGTGATATCAATAACAGTCGATGCGGCATTCAAGGAGTGAATTACACCTTTCACCATGCCTACATACTCTGACTGCCCAAAATCGCTCAAAAACGCTATCATAACATGATTTTTATTTCCTTTTATGTTTCTTATTGATTTATCACATTGAGATACGTTTCATTTAAACTTTTTGCCTTGGATATATTCCATTAATCGCTTAACACCAAAGGCATCGGCATTTCAAAAATTTTCCATAGGAAGCATTGAAAGAGTCTTCATCGAGTCTTCCGAATAATAACCTTAATAAAATGCATTTCTCTCCGAATATGCATGAAAAGCGGCATATTTATCGTCATTGATGGAATGGATGGTTCTGGGAAGAGCGAGATGATTCAGCTGCTGCACAATCATTTATACGCCAAAGATAGACGATATCGTATCTTAAGCACCAGGGAGCCTACTCATGGCGTCTTCGGAAAAAAATTAAGGGACATGTTGAATTCTGATAGAGATCCATTGCAGCATGGAAACGAGATGCTTGATCTTTTTGTAAAGGATAGGGCAGAGCATCTGCAGCTTGTCATAGAGCCCTTCCTTAGATCAGTTCAAGGAGAAAATAAGAATATTGTGTTATGTGACCGCTATTATTACTCCACCGTTGCATTCCAATCAGTTCAGGGCATTGATTTGAAAAAAATAATTACGGCAAACAAGGAATTCAGAAAGCCCGATATTGCGATCATTCTTGACCTCGATCCTCGCATTGCGTTGAAGCGCATCGGTTCCCGAAAGAAAGAAAAATTTGAGACTGTGGATTTCATGGCTTCTTTGCGGAAGCGTTTTGTGGAGCTGCCAAAGCTCCTCAATGAAAAAATACATATCGTGGATGCAGGCAGATCGAAAGAAGCTGTTTTTTCAGAAATTAAGAATGTAGTGGAAAAAGAGTTGGATGATTAAACCAACGGTTTAGCGTCCTCTTCATTTATTGCCTCAACCTTATCCTGACCTTCATAATCAAACAATTTCTTGTGTTTCTGTGTCGTCTTAAAACTTACCGCCATTGCTATCACCCTAATCCTGTGCTGCCGAACCCTTTTTCGTTCCTCGATGTTTCCCCTAATGACGAGACTTCCTCAAATTGAGCCTCCTCTACTTTGATGAATACCAATTGGCCAACTTTCTTGCCTTTCTCTATAGAATATGCCTCTTTTCCGAAATTAATGATAGGAACCATTATCTCCCCCCGATAGCAGCTGTCTATAGTGCCAATGGAATTTGCGTGGCTGATTCCATGATGTAAGGCCAGGCCGCTTTTGGGCCGCACTTGACCTTCATAGCCATAGGGAATTTCAAGCCGGATTCCTGTTTTTACGAGGCAGCGATCCATGGGATTGACTAAATAGCTTTCGGCTGCAAATAGATCAACGCCAGAATCGCCTTTGTGCTCGTAGCGTGGAGAAGGCACTTCAGCGATTTTCTGTATTTTCACTTTGAGAACCATTGCTCTTTTCCTGATAAAGCTTATTTAAATTCTTTTTGGGTTCTCTCATGAGTGATTATTTCCATAATTTATCCTGATTAGTCGCATCAATTTTTATGAATGGGCAGTATTCCCTATGTACAAATTTTTTCAATGGCATGGCATCAACAATCAACATAATTCAGCACAAATTTTAAGAAATTTTAGGATGCCAAAAACCACTTATCCCAGACAGGGGAATGCCGGATTCTCTGTAAATAGGGGGTTTTGACGCTTGGAATCCTAATAAAATTGCCTAAGGGGTGATTGGAATTCCATTGATTGAGATCAAAATAGCTTCAGCTGTCTCGTCGCGTCATCGATAGGAATGAATCTGCTTTATGGCTAAGCATTTCACCTGTATCTGGACTTATTTTCATGTTGATGGTGTTTAGAGAATGTCCCATAACGGTAACATTCCAAATTGTGCCATACTCATCAAGGTGCTGCAGCAGGAATATTGAGGTGTTGATGATTTCCTTGGGATAGTTTTTTTTCACAAAGCCATAGGCAACCTGCTGGATGCTGTGGAAGGATTTTGAATCAGGAAGTAGGTTTAGTGGCTTGATGCTTTGGGTGTTTTTCATTATTTCTTCTTCATTCTCTTGGAAAACATCATTTCCTTGGAAGGTGAAAGGAATAATAGTGTCTTTCCCAGGCAGATAGAGACCAATATGCCATGGTTTTTCTTCCCTGCCCAAAATACGCAGCGCATAGGAAAAAAAGGCTCCTTTATGATGCTTTATTGAAAATTTATATTCCTGGCTCTGCTTGATTGCCTCAATCGCGTCCTGTAGTTCCATGAAGTTGATTATTTCATAAAAATTTAAATACGTTTCTCTTTTCCTTGCAAGCATGGCGTTATCATTGCAGGTATTGCAGGAGCAGCAGGAGCTGAAAAACAAGAAGCGGCAGGAAGAAGGCTATCGATTGGTAGGCAGTCATTCCGCGGTCAAGATCTGCGCATACTGCAAAAAGGCCATCAGGGGAGAAGATGTATGCTATAAAAATACATTCTATGGTATTGAGTCTTGGCGCTGTGTCCAGATGTCTCCTACCTTCTTTTGTGACCATCGTTGTGTTTTTTGCTGGCGCGACATAGATTATGTATGGCCCAAATGGCAAGGTCCTGTTGATGATCCCAAGGACATTGTGGAAGGGTGTATCAAGGCGCATGTTGAACTGCTGCAGGGTTTCTGGGGCAATGAAAAAGCGATTCCTGATAGACTGAAGGACATGGGCAAGCCACTTCATTTTGCTATTTCTTTGACTGGTGAGCCAACCATGTATCCTCGGCTTCATGAGATGATTGATTATATCAAGGAAAAGGGCATGACTGCTTTTCTTGTTACCAACGGAACAATTCCCGATATGGTCGAGAAATTAGTGGAGCATCAGCCAACTCAATTGTATATCAGTGTCTATGGCACCAATAAGGAGATGCATCAAAGAACAGCAAACCCCATAACAAAGGATGCCTGGGAAAGATTGCAGCAAAGTTTGTCTTTAATGCACAAGTTCAAAAGGAATGTGATGCGATTGACCTTAGTTAAAGGTTTCAACTTCATGGATCCTGAAGGGTATGCAAAGCTTGCTGAAAAATATGGACCAATGTTCATTGAGTGCAAAGGGTATTCATTTGTGGGGCACAGCCAAAAAAGACTGGAAGTTTCAAATATGCCTCGGCATGACGATATTCTGGCATTCGCAAAAAAAATAGAGGAAAATTCTAGCTATAAGGTCGTCGATGATAAGAAAGAGAGCAGAGTTGCACTATTGGTCAAGGAAGATTTTAAGGATAGGATAATGGAATTTGATAGGGTGTAATCTAGCTATATTTTGTTTTTTCAATAAATATGCTACAATTCAACGAAAATTCAATTTTTCAAAATATCAAACCAAAACCATCTTCCCGTACGGTCCTGGATTAATGACCCTTGTTTTGCCTATCGTGTCTTTTTTCTCAAAATTCTCGTGCAGATGCCCGCAGAAATGGAAATCAATATTTTGCCGAACATCAAAATTTCTTATGGATTTATTGCCGCAGTGGTAATCAACAATGATGTCCAGTTGTGTGTTGTGTGGAGGGGCGTGGGTCACGAATATTTTTTTCATGCCTGGATTCCTATTGATAATCTTCGCAAATTTCTTCCCGACAGCTGTAAACGAATGGTCAATGATTGAGAATCCATCCCCCCCATACCCCAAAAACAAGCAATCCTGAAAAATGAATGGTTTCCTATGGATAAAATGAAAATTTTTGTATTTTTTACATAGTTTTTCAGTGGTGCCGGCTTCCTCATGATTGCCGTGTATTAAAACGACTTCCTTGCCTAGGCCTGCAATTTTCCTGATCATGGTGTCAAGGCCATGCTCGAATACAGACAAATCCCCGCAGCATACCAGGATGTCAGGTCGCAGCAGCTTTGTTTTCCAGTATATTCTCAGGAATGCCCTCTCTGATGTGTGCATATCTGTAAATGCAAGGATTTTCATGGGGTCTTTTACTTTGAACTTGTATTTAAAGATGATTGTTACTACTAATTGATGCTAATAAGTAGAAAGATTTAAAAGTACTGAGGGATGCTATGTTAGTATGCTGCGGGGTATTAGAGACGATGACACACTTCAATTAGGTAAAGCTATACAAGAGTATATTTCATATCGCAATACACTCAATGCGCCTAAGATGGATTTTTCAACAGCCTACTATCGAAAAGGGGGAAACTTTTGGCTTTTGGATAGGAATAATAAGACGGTGGCTAGCATTCCCCGTACATTTAAATTTAATAGCCTGTCTGATCCATTCCCATTTACTATAGAACCTGCCTCTAGTCGTATGTTGTATTTATTTCCTGGAATTGAAAAGAATGATTCGTATGTCTGTGATAGGAGCGGGAATGTGATTTTTGCTATGCCGCTTTATGATGCTGCAAAGGAATTGTTGGACACTATAGTAAATGATAGATTGGGCGAAGTAAGGTTAGGTATCATAAGAAATAACGGCACCCTCTTGCTCAAGAATAATGAGTTAGAAAGAATCGTCAAGGATGGTAGAATTAAAGTAACTGCAGACAGGTGCAAGCCTTATTTCACACTCAGAGCACCTCAATTGAGCGAATAGTAATCCTCCAGTATGATCTTATCGACATTCTCAACGTTGTTTATTGCGTACAATTTCCCCTGCCCTAGTTCAACCATTTTCTGTGCAAATTCTTTGCCTTTCTTATCTAAATTGATGCCTATCAAGGATATAGTAATTGAATTGTTTCTTAGCAGAGAAAGGGCTTCAAGCGTCGCTTTCTCCGGGTTTGAGCCAATGGTTGGCATCGCGTCAGTTATCATAATCAGATGCTTCGTTACATTTTCGGAAGGGAAAAGCTCGAGTGATTTTTTCAGTACACTGACAAAATCGGTCTGCTTCGATGGCTTGATAGCGACTATGTTTTTCAGTAGCAAGGGAAAATCGAGCGTGGGGAAAATAGAAGATTTCACGTCAGTACCAAACGTTAGTAAGCCAACTTTATCTTTTTCCTCTATTGCCTTGTATGCTAACGCAATGCCTGCCCTTTTGCAAGCATCGATCTTGTTGCCTTTCATGCTGCCGGATGCATCGAGTGCGTAAACCAAATAGCATTCCCCTTTGCTTTTGCGTTCGAAGACATTAAGGTCCTTCGCATGCAGGGCCTGATGCCCTCTGCGTATTGCTGTTTTGGCAGATTTCTTCAGGGCAATGTTGCGGTATCTATCGCCCTTCCGGTACAGCCTTGTTTCGTCCTTGCTGCCATAATGGGATGTTCGCCGATACTCTTTTTCCCCTGCCAAGCCTTGTGGCTGCAGTTTATCCAATTCCTCAAAATAGGTGACGTAAGAAGCAAGCTCAAGGCCTTTTTCATTGACTGAGAAGTTGCTGTCAAGCAATCCATCCTCTTTAAGCTGCTTGAGATTTTTCTCTATCCTGAATTTAAGCTCTTTGCGGAATTCTGGAATGTTGAGGTTTTTTTTGATGTAATCAGGATCGTAACCCGATGCCAATTTCAGAAGTGAAGGCCCATAGATGCTTTGCGCAACGGTGTAATTCCGCACTAACTGCTCAAACATCAGGTCAGGGGTAAAGGATTGCAGCCCTTGATTAATCGCATCACTTATCAATTTGCCTTTATCGATTTCGCTCTTATCATTCTCCAAAACTGAACGCATCAGTTTATTTTCTTCTTTGTCTGGAGCTAAAGAACCTTGAATCTCCTCTATCGGTTCGTTGTCGGAAACATGCTGTTCGCTGTCAAAGTAAATCACCCTCCTGTTGCAATTCATCCCGAGTGGACATGTATTTTTCGAACTGGCTGCTTAAGTAATCGTTCGCGTTTTGAAGGTATTTTACAGAAGGCTTCAGCCTGATGCGATGAGCCAATACCGAAACGACCACTTTCTTTAGATCGTCAAAAGTGACTTCATTCCTGCCCTCGAGCAGCGCATTGGCCATGGAGCGCTCATACAATCCCAACGATGCCCTTACGGAAGGCTTCTTCTCAAGGTTTTTGTCTTCGCGCAGCATTCGGATGAACATTATCATCAAATTGAGGATATTTTCAGGCATTTCCACATTCTCCGAGGATATGCTTTTTTCGACAACGATGCGCTTTTCAATCTCAGCGGTTTCCGGGTAGCCCATGTAGATGACATCAAACCTGTCAAGAAAGACATCTGACAATTTTTCAGTCTGTGCGTCTTCTGGATTCATTGTGCCTATGAAGATAAAATTGATGTCAAAATCAACATCATAGCTGCCTAATGTTGTCTTTTTTTCCTCCAGGACCTGCAATAAAGAATTCTGCACTTTTTCCGGGCAACGATTTACCTCATCAAAAAAAAGAACGCCGTTATGGGCCTTGAATATCTTGCCTTTGGTAAAAGCTTCGAGGCTCAGCGGGCCGAACTGCATAGCTTTTATCGGGTCAATGTCCCCCAGTAAATCCTCAACCGTAAGGTCTGGGCTGCCTTGTATCCGCATGAAAGGGCTGTCTTTTCCTAATAATTTTAAGATATTTTTTGCCAGTGTAGTCTTTCCTATGCCTGGTGGACCGACTAAAAGTAAGTTCCGTCCTGAAAGCAATGCTGACTTAATGCCATGCTTAACCGTGTCCTGCCCTAAAATATCCTGGAAAGGGTCATCTTTCTGCAGCAGCCTCTTTTTGAAATCCTTAGTTATCATTTTAAAGGGTTAGGGAAAGTATGGAGGATATAAAAAGGTTGGGATTTGTCGTGTTGCCAAGAAATGATTCTTTTTCATTTTTTATTTTTTGCCCCCTTGGCAATAGTTTTTGAATCATAGTTCATTGTTTTTATATTACGTATTCATTGAAAGGCAGGTCATTGGACTGTTCTTATTTTTCCTATTGTAAAAAAAATAGTTTTCATTTAGGGGGAAAGTTTGATGGACAGATTGCAATGCTACTTAATATTTTGATTGTTATGTCGTTTTTATTTTAGCATAGCTGATTATTGGATGTTTCAGTGTATTTTTTAAAAAAAATAAATTCCATCAAGTCAAGTTATTGCATTTGTCTTGGGTATTTGTTCATTGTACGTGGTTCGTTTGAGTTCTTCCAATGTTACTCTTTAAAAACAAAGGATGGAAAAAAGAAAAGAAGACATTTGAAGCATGAAAATCCCCACTAAACCGTTATGCAATCATTCGCGTGATTATAATAGCTGTGGCTGCCACTATTGGGATGATGATGTTATCATCTATCTCATCAGTTCCCAACTTGAGCTCGATTCCTTCCACAATCATCGCAATCAGCGAAGCCATCAATGCTTCCGGCCACTGCACAAAAAAAGATGCCGCTAAGAATCCCACTACAAAGCCAGCCAAGGTTCCTTCGAGGAATTTCACCTTGTTTAAGGGATGCCGTATTTTACCATATCTGGAGCCAAACAAATGGTTTATTGAGTCGCCAAACGCGAGGATCGCTATTGATGCCAATGCAATATCTGTCGGAAATAATGCAGCTACAAAAAAACAGCCTAGCGTGTAAAAAAGTGCGCCTTTGAATGGGAAAGTTCGCTTGTCATGATCCCGCTCCACCACATCTATGAGCTTTTGCAAGATTGCAATTTTTGAGTTTCTTGATATGATGGAAAGAACTATGAGAATAAAAGTAAAAAAGAAGAGATGAAAGGCCGAGATAATGCCGTTTACCAGCAGACCTATAAGTATAACTCCGTAAAGCATATGTAAACTTTTACGCAGCAATTCGTTCTTATTCATAGCCATTTCTCCGCGAACCTGTGCTTCTTTTCAAAATATAGGATGAATATGCCTATCAGGTATCCCATAAATGCACCAAAAATAACATCGCTCAGATAGTGGTAGCTGAAATACAATCTGCTGAACGATACGAGGAGTGCAAAAGCAAGCCACAACAAGGCAGTTTTTTTCAGGCTTTCTTTAAGCAATGGCAAAACCGAGAATGCTGCTGCTGCATGCATGCTAGGAAAAGAATAATACAGTGACTGGAAAAAGGGATACCATAATTCAAACGTAGGCCTTGGCCGGGCAACGATAAATTTAATGCCATACGACAATATGATGGCAAGAGCGAATGCTGCCCAGAGCAAAGATATATACTTGCGGTTTTTCTCCTGGATTAAAAATAATGTTGTTACTGCCATAAGCACCAAAAAAACACTGGTGAAATCTGTTACCAATGAAAAAGGGGGGTCCAGAGAGGCAGACCGGATCGACTTTACAAGCTTTGCCACGCTATCATCAAGGAATAATGAAACTAGGAATGCAAGGTTCCCAAGAATGAGTATCAGCTTCGTTTCAGGTTTCATTATAGGTTGAGTTCTTTTCATGACGGAAAAGGAGCAAAACGTTCTCTTGCCTCTCTTTTTAGTTGTATCATAATTTTTTTGAATTAAATTGATAAGGCATAGCGTCGATTTGCATTTTAGTATATAAGGATTTTGTCATTCGTGGACTGATATGAAACTGTTTTCTTTATTTTTTATTGTTCATGGGGAATATGTTCATTGGAACCGTAGCATTAAAATTGATTCATTGAAAAAGAATCATTGAAACGTTTTCATTCAGACAATGCTCATTAAACTATAGGAAATAACCTTAATTTTCGTATATTTCAAAAATAATAGCAAGGTTATTTCCTAATAAGCAAATCCCTGGGCAGATAAGGAAAAATGTGCTATTTTTAAAGTGATTTGCTATAATAACCATCTATTATGATGAAAAGAACTCCGTTGAAAAGTGGAAAGATAATTTTTCAAAATTCAATTCGTAGCCCCTGTATTGAAATAAAAATGAATGGATTTTTGTCATAGGCCCAGTAAAAATATCCCCGATTAACCATAGAAGAACTCACTGCAAGGTATGGAGCGAATGCAATGCTCTACTGAACATCCACGTCAATTTCCCCCGAAATCTTTTTATCAGGCCAGATGCGGCAGCCTGGTTTAATCGTTACATTGTTTGCGTTAACATTGTCACCAATGACGCATCCGCATTTCTTCAGGATTATTTCCTTATCATTAATGATTATCGTAATTTTATCAGCGCTTATAGCTGTTCCAGAAAATATTACGTTGCGGCCTATGATAGAATTCTCTACAATGCTTCCTTCTTCAATTATGGAATCACTCATGATGATTGAATTCCGCACTATTCCCTTTATGACGCAATTGTCCCCTATATTGGAATTGACGATTGTGCCTTCGATGCTCGCTGTATCCTTTATCAAATTCTGCTTATCCCGGATCATCTCATCAGCAGCAAGCAGGTCCCAAGGATACGCAATGGGCATCCAGGTAGTTGTATGAAAAACATGAATTTGATGCTGCTTTGACAATGTAAGGATCGCATCCGGCAGCTCGATTTCGTTTCTTATTGATTCCTTTACCTTTACTAAGTGGTCGAAAATTAATGGTGTCAGCACATAGAGGCCAGTGTTCGCAAGTTTTGAGACCGGCAGTTTGGGCTTCTCGATAAATTGCGTCAGGATGCCGCCCTTTTCAACGATCACTCCAAAATTAATCGGGTTCTGCACTTCTTTGACACACACTGCATGCTCAAATGCGCTCATATGCTCAATTGCATCTTTGCTGTATACGTCGTCACCCATCACGAGAAAAAATCTGCCTTTTACTGCATGTTGGGCTGCGAGGAGGGCGTGGCCAGTGCCTTTTTGTTCCTGTTGCTGCACGTAAATAAGTGAAATCCCCTGGTATGAGTTTCCAAGTTTTGCCTGGACCATGTCTCCTTTGTACCCGATGATGATTATTGCTTCATCAATAAAGTCAACGAGCAAAGATAGGGTATATTCTATCAGCGTCTTGTCTCCCAAAGGAAGGAGCGGCTTTGGTCCGGTAATAGTCAATGGATACGTTCGCGTTGATTTGCCTGCTGCTAATATGACTGCTTGCATTTTAAGATACCGAAATTTTCGCGAGATATAATAACAAATTTTTATCTTTGATAATATCGTGAATCAAGGTATCTATCATTGTATGTTTACGAGTTATGGTCGCCATAACTCTTTTCCCTTTAATGTATGTTTTTTTGTGTTGTTTCTTGAATTGCGCCACATGATTTGACATTGAAAGAAAGGGGCCTACATATTCCTTGGTTTTTGGCACAATGATATTTTTAACCACAATATATAATATAGAAGAATCTGTGCCCCATACCATCCCCTTTGCCTTGACTTGAAAGTCATTTCTTTGAAGAATATTAGCAATATAGTCCAGTGATTTAAGGAGCTTCGCTCCTGCAATATCTGCCTTTCTCTCGAGAGGTCGAACCCTGAAAGTATAGAGATGAAGACCCCTATATTGTTTCTTCAGATCTTCCTCTGTTGTCGCGGTTACCTCAAAAAATGCATGCAGCGGATTTCGCAGGAATGCCTGGGCTCTTTTTCGAATGGCGTTGAATGCGTCAGAGCTTACCGCAGCGGCTGCATTTCTTTCTGATTGTACTGGATCTATTATGACTATGGGACTTTGCAGCTTTGATTTGTTCAGTTCCATGAAAATGTCCTTGCCTTTAAAGCAATTCTCTATGTCTATGACGACGGGGTCTTTCCACTGTGCAATAGCTTTAATCAGCTTTTGAAATGATCCGTAATGTATAGTCAGCAGTTCACATACATATCCTGAAAATCCTTTGATGTGGCTTTCTGCCCCATACACGTGAGCGGCCTTGAAGAATTGTTTCGCAATCCTGATCTCGTTGTTAAGGATCCGGTGCTTATTGACGTAGCGTGCGTGCAAGGGGCTGACATCTGTTATATTCTTTGCCTGGGAAGCTTTCGTTATTTTAAGTATTGGAATGATCTCAAACGTATAGTGGTCATCCTTGATCTGAAAATAATCTCTGGAGCCATGGATTTTTGAAATGGTGAAATGTTTTTTCAGGAATGCTTCAAGAATTGTTGACAGCTGATCATTCTTTTCGAAATGATTCGCATAGGAGAATTGAACAAAAATATCCGCATCAAAATTCTTGAGCCATGTTCCTTTGGCTGCAGACCCCCCAATGGTAGCTTTTGCGCCCTTAAGCCCTTTATTAATGGTTTTGACGATATGATTTGCTTTCTGCATGATCTCTTTTTCGTACGCCTTATCTGGCATTATTTCAAGAATGACCTTTGCGAGCAGCTGTTTCATGCGTCGGTAATCTACAGGAGGGATTAAATATGTTTGCATTTGCCGGAGTGGCTGAAAATGGCTTCATTGTTTTTAAAATTCAAATATGCAACCATTGTGACGACGTCATTGAATCGTATTCATTGCCCTCCATAGTAGATAAAATTATTGTCATGGAATTTCTTTAAATTTGGGGTTTTATGTTTTAAGGATAATTCAGCGTTTATCTCGAATGAAACTTAAGAAACCAATCGTTGCTCTTCCTTCACGATCTTTGCGACGCTTACCACCAGGTCATTATTCATATTCATTATCCTTACCCCCTGGGTATTCCTTCCGATTGTGGATATTTGCGAGACAGCGGTCCTGATGGTTATGCCTTTTTTGCTTATGATCATAATTTCGTCATTCTCGTCCACGCAAGCAATTGCGGCAACATTTCCATTTCTCTCTGAGCAGATGATATTGATAACGCCAGAGCCACCTCGGTTGATAAGGCGATACTCATCTATTTTTGTTCGTTTGCCGTAGCCATTTTCAGTCACGGTCAACAATGATTTGCTATCATCAGCCACTACCATTCCAATTACCTGATCTTCTTTTCCTAGTTTTATTCCTTTGACGCCCTGGGCTGATCTTCCCGTCGGCCTGACATCCTCTTCTTTGAAGCGCACAGCATTGCCATGATAGGTTGCGAGAATGATTTCCTGTTTTCCATTGGTAAGCGCAACGCCTATCAGGCTGTCAATCTCATCCAGGGTTATAGCTATAATACCGCCTTTTCGAGGATTACTGTAAGCTTCCAGCGGTGTTTTCTTTACCGTTCCATTTTTCGTTACCATGATCAAGTATGATTCTTTATCGAATGATCGTATCGGCATATATGCCGTTACCTGTTCGTTTTGCTGCAATTCTATCAGGTTTACAATCGCGCTGCCCCTTGCTTGCCGTGATGCCTCAGGAACGTAGAATGCCTTCAGCCAATGCACTCTGCCTTTATTGGTGAAGAAAAGCATATACGAATGCGTATTTGCAACAAAGATGTCTTTTACTGAATCTTCTTCTTTTGTGGTTGTGGCAATCAGCCCCTTGCCCCCCCTATTTTGCTGCCGGTAAGTTTCCAATGGTAGCCTTTTGATGTAGCCTGAATGAGTTAATGTTATGACAATTTCACTTTCCGGTATCATGTCTTCCATGTTGACGTCTACAACTTCCTCATCTGTTAGGATTGTCTTGCGTGCATCTCCAAATTGCTTCTTGATAGCAAAAAGTTCTGCTTTTATGATATCAAGGATGCGCTGCGGGAAATGAAGGATGTCTTTCAGGTCAGCAATGAGTTGCTGCAGCTCTTTGTGTTCCTGTTTGATTTTTTCCTGCTCCAATGATGTCAAACGTTGCAGGCGCATGTCAAGAATCGCGACACTTTGCTCATCAGTAAGCTGGAATGCCTTCATGAGCTTTACTTTTGCTTCATCGACAGATTTGCTTTCTTTGATCAGCTTTATCGTGTTGTCAATGTTTTTCAAGGCTACTAAAAGACCTTCGAGGATGTGCGCGCGTGTCTGTGCTTTGTTAAGGTCAAACAAGGTCCGTTTCCGCACGATGTCTTTCCTATGTTCGACGTAATGTCTGATCAGTTCTTGCAATGAGAGTATCTTGGGAACATTATGCACCAATGCAACTGTGATTATGCCAAAGGTGACCTGAAGGCGCGTATGGCTGTATAATTGATTCATCAGCACATCAGGCTGCGCATCCCTTTTCAGTTCGATAACGATGCGTATGCCATCCCTATCCGATTCATCGCGTATGTCCGAAATACCCTGCAGTTTCTTATCTCGTACCAAGTCAGCAATCTGTTTGATCATCTCTGCTTTGTTGACCATGTAAGGAATCTCTGAAACAATGATGCTTTTACCATCCTTGCGCTCCTCTATATTCATGATGGCTCTGACAATTACTTTGCCTCTTCCATGCCGATATGCGCTGATGATGCCAGATTTACCGCATATGCTGCCACCTGTCGGAAAATCGGGGCCTTTGATGTATGTCATCAATTCATCTGAAGTAATCGCTGGGTTGTCGATGTGTGCAATAGTTCCGTCAACCACCTCTGAAAGATTATGCGGAGGTATGTTGGTTGCCATGCCGACCGCGATGCCCGATGACCCATTGATGAGCAAATTGGGAATTTTGGCTGGCAGCACCTCAGGCTCCTTGTTCGTATTATCAAAATTGGGGACGAATGTAACGGTTCTCTTATCGATATCCTCGAGCATTTCTTCTGCAAGCTTTTCCATTCGTGCTTCAGTATAACGCATCGCTGCAGGATTGTCGCCATCAATGCTGCCAAAGTTACCCTGGCCGTCCACCAGAATATAGCGCATTGAAAAATTCTGTGCAAGCCGCACCAATGAATCGTAGATTGCGGAATCGCCATGCGGATGAAAATCTGACATGGTCCTGCCCACTATAAACGCGGATTTTCGATAGGGTTTATCATGCATTAATCCTGTTCGATGCATGGCATATAAAATTCGCCGATGCACTGGTTTAAGGCCATCGCGTACATCAGGCAAGGCCCTTCCCACAATGACCGACATAGAATAATCAAGGTAGGATTGTTTCATCTCCTGCTCAATGCCCCTGGGCAAAATTGCCAGGGCGTCTGAAGATGATTCTTTATTCTTTTCTGTGTCCATTTTTTAAAGCAGTCAGAGATAGTTTACCGTCTATAAAATGAGACTTTTAAGGCTTTATAAGGGTTATGATTTTTGATGTTTATTTACTATATAGACAATAAATATCATTTCAATGCTTGTAAAATGCAGTTTTTCACGGCAAAAGACCTTCCACAATAGACGCATCGTTTCTTTTTATTTTGCAATGTGGAGCTCCTAGATTCATATTTCATGGTATGCTTGCATTGAGGGCATCGGAGCAACAACATCTTAATCCTCTTGTTTCTTCTGTTTTTCTTTCGATTCCATGGCAGCCTCGAGGAGGTCTTTTGCTTCCTTTTCTTCCAGTGGTTCGTTCTTGTCCTCTTCTTGATTATCGCTTTTTGGAGGATGTAATATTCTCTCCACTTTTTGATTTACAATTTTCTCGAGCTCCTGCGTCATCACAATTCCTTTCCCTTTATCAAAGGCAGTGTTATGGACTTCATCTGTTTGTTCTTCCTCAAAATCCGCTGAATTTTGTTCCTCAGAAGATTGTAAGTCCACGATGATGGATTCTGACTTTTGTAATTCCTGCATTTCTGTTTCTGGCTGATTGGGGCTTGTTTCCTGATTTGTGATTGAAGGCTCATTTTCCCGTGTTTCGGGTTCTGATTCATTTTTTTGGACTTGTGTTGATTGCTGTATTTCGGAGAGCTTTTGCCTATCTTCCTGCAATTCTTCTTCTGTTTGCTCATCCACAATTTCCAAGGAACCGAGTTTTTCAGAATGTATTATCGTTTCTGGAGCGGTATCATATTCTTCTAGTTTGCCTATTTCTTCTTGTATTCTTGCCTCTTGCTGCTCTACGGTTTCTGATTTAGCTTGATCCCTTATTTTTTTCTTTATATCCGTTACTTCATTTTCCTTCTGCTCAATCGCATGTGCAATGCTCTGGAAGTCCTTGAATTTCTCCTTGAGCTGTTCTTCTTGCAGGTCAAAATATTCGAAGAATTTTTGCGTAAGTTTGATGAGGTTGGTACGGCTATGCTTCTGTCGCGTGATATAACCAAGCTGCTCCAGTTCCTTAAGATGGTCGTAAGCTTTATTGGTTCGTATCTTGATAAGTTCAGATTGCTTGATCGGATATTTGAATGCGATGACGGCCAAAGTCTCGAGCACTGTCTTTGGAAGCTCAGTTTCAGTGACAATAGTCCGTACTAAAGGCAAAAATTGCTCTCTGACTGCTATTTTCCAACCGTTGCCTTCATGCAGCAGAATGAGGCTTGACTCACTGCTGTCATACTGGTCCTTTAATTCAACCAGAGCATTTTTTACCTCATCTTGGCTGGCTTTCGCTACTTTTGCGATTTCCGTGATCTCCATCCTTCTGCCTGATGAGAACAGAAGTGCCTCTATTTTTTTTGCCAGCATCTCAGGATGTTTTCAGGCTGTAAAAGCCTTCAGTGCTTATAATCTTGCTGTCCTCAATGAGCTGGTCTAAGAATAGCTGCAATTCCTCTTGATGAATGCCTGTGACAGCACGCAGTTGTTCCATTGTTTTCTTGCCTGTCGATAACGCAATCGCAATAGTGTTTTTGACTGCAGTGGTAAGGTTTTTCTTCATGAACTGGTTTTCATTGCGTAGTTGTTTCGCAACCATGTCCACCTGATGCAATCGTGCCTGGAGGTTGTTGATGAAATCCTGAATGGCTTCTGCTTTTAGGCTGAATTGTTCCGGTTTGATGAACTCAACGGATGAGGGCATATAATCGAAGCAGAATGCAACCAACTGATGAAGCCCTTTTATGACAATCTCAATCTCGACGAACATTGCCCAGTACTCTTCTTTTTGGATTGGTTCTGAAAATTCGCTCTTCAGGAGGATAAATCCGCTGTCCTGCTGAATCCTATCGATATAACTATGGATACTCTTCTCAACATGCTCCTGGGGCTTGCCAAGCACTTCGATGATGATCTTACACCGTATATGTGATTTCTCGTCTCCATTCAACTGCTCTGCCATACCTGCCTGAAACGTTGAAAATTTAAAAAGGTTTTGATAGTAAAAGTAGCAACGATGACATTTTGCATCTGGGTGAAAGGAATAGGCAAGGTTTCATTGACGTATGCTTCAATGGGCTAGTTCCGACAAAGACAAAAAACAAAGGATGTATCTGCCGGTTGGTGGCAACATGTCGTTAAAATCAAACTTGTAGCACATTTCTACTTTGAATAGTGGGGTAGTGTTTTTGTAGCTTCATCGAATATTGTTGCATTGGACCATCGTTCATTGTAGTTTTTTCGAATTATAGCGAATCGCTTTAATAACAGCACATTTTTCCTTATCTGCCAATTGATTTGCTTATTAGGAAATAACCTTGCTATTATTTTTGAAATATACGAAAATTAAGGTTATTTCCTATGCATTTCATTAATTCAAGGATGTAAAAATTGAAAAATGTTCAACAGGCAAATGAATTTTGCATTCGGAAAAAATATCTCATTTTTTTAGTTCATGCTTCATTATAAAATAAAGATTGAGTATTATCAACAGGAGCATCAGCAGTAGCAAGCCGAAGGATTTTGCTTTTTCCGTGCTTGATTCGTATATAATCGCATTGCCCGTTATAGTTTTTAGTACGGTATCTTTGTTTTCCGGTTGAGGTTGCTGCATAAGTAATGGTATAGCGCCTTGCACCGATTGCGCTTCCGCAGTAATGTCCACTGTCAGTTCCTTGTCAGTTGCCATTCCTTCCACATGTGCCACCACCTTAATTTTGTATTGGCCTGGCTCAATGTCTTGCGGAGTATTGTAAAGCGTTTCGATTCTTTGCTCCTGTGGAAGCATATTAATTGTTCTAAGGTTACTTGTTCGCTCTCCGGAAAATGATTTTGAACCCCGGTACACATAGCTCCACACCCTTACTGTAATTGGCTCATCCTTCAGGTTTTGCAATGAAATGGATGCTGAGGCAGTATTTTCTTCAATGACCGAAGTATAGTTGAGAAGATTAAATGCCAACGTACCTCGTTGAGACGCTGAACTGCGGGGACTGCATTTATCGTCATCTATATGTATACTCTCAGTATCCTGCTCTCCAAGCCCTTCAATCACAATTTTGTATGTTCCTTCATTATTATTCTCAACACAATCGTCCAATGCAATAGGGATATTCCCCTTAAATCGTGAAAATTTTTCACGCATCTGCAATTTGGAAATGTCACTAACTTTCTTACTGCCTTTTTCTGCCCATGCCGATATCGCGTATTTCTGCGTATCCCCCTTATAGATATCGACAGAAATGGAGATTGTATCGCCAAATGATGCATCTTCGACATCAGTTATTTGCATGGTTGATTGCTCAGCGCTTTCCTTTGTGGCCCCATTTTCTGTTGCATTTGAAATCACAAAGAACCACTCCTCAGCTGCGTTGTCATCCAATGAAGCATCGATGCATGAAGGATACAATTTTGCTTTTGCAACTAAAATCTTGTCTCTTTCCTCTACATCCGTCTTCCAGGATTTCTTGTTGGTGTTGCTGCTGTTAATTTTTTGCTTGTACATTTCCCCAAAAAGATCCTCTATCCAGTATTCAATGATAAAGGGGAACGTCTCGTCATTGAGTGCATGTTTAAAAGAGAGAGTTTCTTCATTATGAAGCAGCGTTTGATTGAGCAAAATGGATATGTGGATATTGCAGTCAGTGGAAAGAGATGATACAATTACCGTGCCTTCTGCAAGGTTGTCTTCAATTGTTTCGTCATCACCTTCTACAATTTCTCCTTGAATTGTATAGATACCGGGTTCAATGGGCCTGAAAAGTCCTGTATTTGAAGTTACGTATGAGTTCAGGTCTTGGATTTGGGATGTATTTGAATAAAATAAAGTATTATTTAAGTGAATTGTGTATGAAACGCTGGCTGAAAGGTTGTCGGTTATGCCAGAAATATGGTCAAGATTCTCTATCTTGAAAAGCGATGAATAGGTGTTCCCTACAAATAACGGCTCTTGTAGGATTATACTCAGTGCAAGTCCTTTTTTCTCAGTTATGTTTTTTTGCTCTTGAGCTTCTTCAGCCTTTCCTGGATTGCCGTTTATTTTTTGGCTTGGCTGCCAGGTGCCATTGGCAAAGACAAGAGATTTTCCGCTACCTGCGATAGCAGTGTAGTTGACACTAAAAGTTATGAAACCAGCACCATCCTTAAGTGCAATGAATTCGCCTGCATTGCTCAAAGAAGCCCATGAGCTGTCTAGTACAATGCCTTGATAATTGTATTCAGCTATAAAGGTGGCCGCATCATCGGCTATGATTGCATATTGACCGGGAAGCAAAATGGAATTTCCTTGCTCCAAAACCAAAGAATGATCTTGGTTGTTCTCAAAAAAAATGTAGGTTTCTGCCTGTTTGGTATCTGTCTGATCGTTGAAAAGCTCGACCCACTCACGACCCTCATCAGTGCCATCTGGATCGTACATGATTTCAGTGAATACCATTGCGAGTGTGGTTTGCGCTGAGCACACCGATAATACAAGCAGAATGAGCTTTTTCATACCTTTCGAAACCACATGTTCATTTACCATTTATAAATGATACTAAAAATTTAATAAGCATTAAGGAAAAAAGCATTGGGGTACAAAGTGGGTTTTTTGAAATTCTTGAAACGGAATAGGGCAAGCAATATCAATACTGGGCAGGATGACATGGACATGCCTCCCTTGCCTCCTGACGCCGATTTTGATAGCGATTTAGGACGCCTACCTTCTGTTCCTTCCGACAATCAGCAGTTCTTTGACATGGATCCTGGCCAGGATATGCCAGAATTCCGGGAGCCCATGCCTTTTCCTGAACGGATGGGCATGATAAAAAATTCATTCCCGGAGATGCCAAAGCCAGAGGTAAGAATCAAGAAGCCAGCGCCTATCCCTCAAGCTTTGCTCAATGTGCCAATGGATCCTCCAGAGCAGATGGAACGGCAATTTAGCCAAAAACTTCCGCATGTTGAAGAGGAAAGGCCGCAATTTGTCAGGATAGATAAGTTCAAGAATTATATTGAGGATATCGGTGCTATGAGGGCTAGTGTTAAGAACGCGAATATATCTCTTGATGCCATGACCAGCTTGGAGAATAGGAAAAGTGTGAGCTTTGAGAAATATAAAGCATCTATGATTGATTTGCAGAAGAAACTGGCTTTTGCGGAAAAAACAATATTCAAAAGGTGATACCATGAGACACGCTAAGATGGGAGAGGCTCCTGTGTTTGTCAAAATAGAGGAGTACAAGGATATTGTTGATGTCCTTGACATGATCCGCGATAAGCTGAATGAGGCAAAAAAAATCCTCGGCGATATAAACGGCATGAAGCAGGAAGAAGATTCAGAGATCCAGGCCTGGCATACGACAGTCCAGGAACTGGAACGAAAAGTGGCAGAAATCGATCGGAGCCTGTTCGAGCATGAAAGCGCATAAGGCAAAAAAAGAACAGGATATGTTCTTTGTAGAAATAAAAAACCCTCTGGATGTTGAGAGAAGGCTGCTTGAATCTATAAAAGATGTACTGGAATCGCTGCAGCGGTTTGAACACTTCAAGGGAATGCATGTTAACAGATTAGCCGCTATAGCGCAGTTACGCAAAGTCACCAACCAGATAAATAGGCAGGTTAGCATTCTAAAGGCAAAGTTCCCTGAAAGAACGCTAAAGGCAATTATTGCCAAGATGCCTAAGGAAGGCAAAAGAGAACATAAAAAGAATATGGTCAAAACCACAAAGTCAAAAAAGATAGTTCACATTCATGAAAACAAGCAAGCTCCTGTTGCCTTAGATGCCATTTCAGCAGAAATTGCTGCTATTGAAGAAAAACTCAGAAGCCTGCAATAATTTTCCAGATAGTACGAGCATATCACTTTCTATGTATGATTTTTTGTAATTGATAGTATCGTTTTTTAAATGTTGAAAATTAGTAATTGGTAGTTTTATTGATTTGCTTTTCAATGAATTATTTTTCATATTGAAATGATTTTTATTGTTTTTTCATTGAATTGTTATTCACTGCGTCGTCTTTATTGAGACAAATCTCATTGAGTTATCTTTCATTGCATTGTTTTTCAATGAGATGACGAACAGTGGCTAGAATTTTTAATTTTAAAAAAAACAACATTATCGGACGGTATAAAGATCTTTTTTCATCCCACTTTGTTCATTGATTAAGCAATAATTGAGAAAAAATAATACCAAAAAAATCAAAATTTCATGCTTATGTCACCAGGCAATCTCCTTCTTGTCCCTGAAGAATTTTCCCGTTGGACCGGTGTTTGGCAGGGTTGCAAGCCATAGAATAGTCTGCGCAGGCTCTATCGGAAGTCGCGGTGCTTGTTTGCCGCCCATATCTGTCTTGACCCAGCCAGGGCACATGGTGTTGATGAGGATGTTTTGGCCTTGTGTTTCATTCGCCAAGATTCTTGTGATTGCATTCAATGCAGTTTTTGAAACCCTGTATGCCAAGTAACCTCCATTCAAATCAGAAAACTGCCCCATGCCACTGGAGATGTTGATAATTCTCCCATAGTTGTTCTTTCTCATCAAAGGAATGAATTTCTGGCACACCAACAGGGGGCCGTAGCTGTTTGTTTCCATGGTTTTTTTGACAATTTCAAGAGGAACATCCAAAGGATTAATTTTCGCATCCAGTAATATACCTGCGTTATTGACCACAATATCGAGACGCGCGTATTTTTTTTCTATATAAGAGAATAAGGCATCAATACTCATTTTATCAGTGACGTCTAATTGGTGATAATCCACATCAAACCCTTCTCTGGCCAACTGCTGCTGCGCTTTTTTGCCCTTAGCTTCGTCCCTGCTCGTAAGAATTACAATGATGCTGTTTTTCGCAAGCTGTCTTACTGCCTCAAAGCCGATGCCTTTGTTTGCACCGGTTACCAGGGCAATTATTTGATCGGTGATTTTTCCTTTCATGAGAAAAGAATGATTTCCTACCATTTCAATGTTTTGATTTTTGAATAAAGATTTATTAAGTTACGCATAGACAAGGTGGTTATGAAATCCAGAAAAACTATCACCATCAAGAGTTATAACAAAACAGCAACTGAGTATACAAGACTTGTTGATCCATTGCACCCCAAAAAAGAATTCAAAACATTTGTTTCTCTGTTGCCAACAAAGGCAAAAGTCCTGGATCTGGGATGGGGTTTGGGCTAATGCTTCATTATTGCATATCCCAAAGAAAGACATTGTAAAAACATTGATTAAAATAAAAGATGTTCTCAGGAAAGGCGGGATATTGTATCTTTCTGTTAAAAGGGGTAAGGGGGAAGAATTTGCAGAAGATGCCAGATACTGCAATGTGAAAAAATTCTGGTCCTATTTTGGTAGGAGGGAAATGGAATCCTTGCTCAAAGAATGCGGTTTTGAAATTATCCAATCGTATATTGACAAATCAGGAAAGACCTATGCAACACATCCATGGATTTGCATATTTAGCCGTATTTCGAGGGTAAAGTAGAAGGATGTTTTTGAAAAAATATAAATGCGGAGGACAGGATTCGAACCTGCGTAGGCACTAAGCCAATAGATGGCTCTTTGGTACTTCATCGGCCTTGTGAGCCTCGTTACTCAACCAAACTTGAGTGTGGATGTTTTAGTACCTGGTACGGAAACTCTATCCCGTTTGGCCGCTCCGGCACCTCCGCATCTGTGGAAAAGTAATTGGGGGTTATTTAAAAACGTTACTCATGGCCGTGATTACAAATACTCTTATTCTTATTTTGGATTTTTTTATTGAATGATTATTTCGTATAATGATATGAATATATTGAAAAAAATTCAGTGGGACGATTTTCATTGGTACTACGTTCATTGACTAAAAAAACATAATCTACCACGAAAAAAGAAAAAATAAAAATAAGAAAAGTGCCTTAGAGATAATTAGTTATTGACCTTCTCTTTCATGTTTTTTGTTGTGATGGCTATTCCATTTTGCGTTTGTATCTCTTTTTTCCCTAAAATTAATAAAGAGTATCTATCTGAAATCATGCAATGATCGAAATCCAAGCTATTGGCGGCTACAATGATGTAGGCAAGAATTGCACGGCCGTAACTATCGATGACGAGATCATCATTGTGGATCTAGGGATTCACCTCGAGTATTATGCGAAGCTTACCGAGGAAGAAGATTTAGTTAAATTCAGTCCAGAAGCCCTGATACAAGCTGGAGCCATCCCTGATATTACTCCGCTTATGCACAAGAAGGACAAGGTGAAAGCCATTGTTTTGGGACATGCGCATCTTGATCATATCGGTGCCGTTCCTTTTTTGGCAAGAAGTTTTAATGTACCAATCTATGGAACTCCTTTCACCTTAGAAGTGATAAGAGCCATGCTCAAGGATGATGATATCAAGCTGCGTAATGAGCTCATAGCCATCAAGCCAAATCATAGGCTCAAAATAACCGATAAAATTATCCTGGAGCTGATCCACATAACCCACTCAACTCCGGAAACTGCTCTTGTCGCGTTGCATTGCCCTTATGGAGCAGTCTTGTATGCGAATGACTTCAAGCTTGACCCGAATCCTATACTGGGACCTCCCCCAAACTACAAGCGGATGGAGGAGGTGGCAAAAGAAAACGTAGTGGCGTTAGTGGTTGAGTCAACATATGCCGACATAGCCACAAAGACTCCATCAGAGGGCGTGGCAAGGGAAATGCTGAAGGAAGTAATGCTCAATGCCAAAAACAGGAACAACCTCGTTATCGTCACAACATTCTCATCCCATATTGCGCGATTGAAGTCCATCATCGAAATGGGCAGGAAAATGAACCGCAAAATCCTGTTTCTCGGAAGATCATTGTCCAAATACATGTATGCTGCCAAGAAGGCAGGAGTCATAGACCTGACGAAGGATGTGGAAATGGTACGGTACAGCAGGCAGATAGAAAAGAGGCTAAAGAAAATCGACCATCAGCGCAATAATTATGTCTTGGTTGTTACAGGTCATCAAGGAGAGCCTAAATCTGTCTTGTACAAGATTGCCAAGAAGGATATAAAATTCAGGCTGTATCACGATGATAATGTCATTTTTTCCTGCAGAACCATACCAACACCAACAAACATTAAAAACAGGGAAGATCTTGAGCAGGAATTGAAATCTCAGGGAGTCAGGATATTCAAGGACATCCATCAATCTGGGCATGCGGCCCGTGAAGATTTGCGGGAATTCATCCAGATTTTGAAGCCACGGCATATCATCCCAGCACATGGCAACAAGGAGATGAAGGAAGCGCTTGCATCATTAGCAAAGGAGATGGGTTATGAGGATAAATATGTGCATCTGATTAAAGACAAAGAGAAAGTGCAGGTGCAGTGAAATTTATTTACAGGATTTTGGATGTTTTGGAATTAATTCTCAAAAATATTTTTTATTTTTTCCAGATGATGCGTACTCTTCAAGATTGATATTTTTATGAATGAAATATGCTATCAAATCAACCAATAGTAATAACACTAACACGCAATAAAGAATGTTCAAACAACTTTACTAAACAAGTAGGTTACATATAACGCTGCAAACGCTATAATAAATAAAAAAAGGCTTTTGAGCAATCATATTTTTCTTCAGAGAATATAAGCTATGAAATTTTAGTAAAGTCAAGTTTATTGTCGTAGGGTAAATCTAAGCAATTCCCAACAGTAAAGCATATAAATACGACCATGTTAGCAAGGTCGGGGTGTAGCATGAAAGTTACTTTAGCTGAGCCGAAATTTTTCAAGGAAAGCATTACTATCATTTCTGACCTGGTCAATGAAGCCAAGTTCAAGGTAAACAAGGATGCGATTGAGCTTGTTGCCATGGACCCTGCCAATGTGGCTATGGTCATTTTTAAGCTCCTGAGCAGCACCTGCACCGAATATGAAGTAACGAAGGAAGTGCAGATTGCCATAAATCTGGCCAATTTAAAACAGATCATGAGGAGAGCTAAGCCAAATGACATGCTTACACTGGAGTTGGATCCAAGCAACAAACTGAAGATTATACTCCGGGGCAATGCTACCAGAACCTTCTTCCTGCCTATGATAGAGTTGGATGACAAGGAGCAAAGAGTTCCTGAATTAAATTTCCCTGTGTCTGTGCACATGACCTCTTCTTCTTTGAATGAAGCCATTGAGGATGCCGATGTCGTCTCTGAATCGGTCACATTCGTTGCTGAGCCGAAAAAATTCTCCATACATGCAGATGGTGATCTTAGCCAAGCAAAAGTGGAGATACCTGAATCAGAATCTGTCAAGGTACAATGCCCCGAGGGCCAGAAGGTGAAATCGAAATACAGCATCGAATACCTTAAAAAGATGATCAGCGGCAGTAAGATTTCAGATGAGGTTGCTATTTATTTCAACAAGGATTACCCACTAAAATTAGAATATAAGGTTGTGGATAAGGTCCTGCTGAGCTTTATACTAGCGCCGAGAGTTGAAAATGACTAAACAAAAAAAAACCACTGAAATTAAGAATAATTTTACCTTGATTAGTGCAATGGCGCTGATTGTCGCTGGTGCTCTCTTCGCTGTTTCTTTTGTGTTTCATCCAAACGATATGGCGCATCCAGAAGTGTTAGGGGAAAGGGCATGGCCGATTGTCCATTTTGGGATCATGATTTCACTCATTTTTGCTTCATTGGGATTCGTTGGATTATATCAATCAACGGCTAGGGCAACTGGTGCCTTAGGGTTATTTGGGTTTTCCTTACATTCTTTACCACCGTTACATTAATAGGGGCTGTCTTCGCTGAAGCTGCCATTATTCCGCAGCTTGCAACTGCTGCTCCAGAGACACTTAATCCTAATGGGCCAATCCTCGGGGGAATTTTTGGGCTTGTGCTGCAAGTGGCAATCTGGCTATTCAGCATAGGAGCAATATTGTTTGGGATTGTATTGCTAAACAGCAATTTACCCAAAATACCTCTAGTGATGACAATTGTGGGAGTGCCCCTTTTTGCATTCTGGCCACCACTTCCATATATAACTGCCATTTGGGGAGCAGTCGTTACAGGACTTGGATGGCTGTGGATTGGTTTTGCCCTCTTGCGCAGATAAGGCATTAAAGACTTCAATCCATTTTGAAGCCTTCGTCATGTTTAAATATGGGCTTGTTTCTAAATATCTAGGTGAAAATATGAATCAAAAATTTATCTTAAGTATGATGCTAATGAGCGCTCTCATCATTTCAGGGTGCGCTTTTCAGAATAATACTAATAATAATCCGAAGATATGCGCCATGGATGCAAAAATCTGCCCGGATGGTTCTTCAGTTGGCAGAGATTCAAACAGCAATTGTGAATTCTCTCCATGCCCAAATCCAGAGGTGAGAGGCTGCACTGAAGATGCCAAGGTTTGTCCCGATGGCACAACAGTAGCTAGAGATCCAGATAATAGTTGTGAGTTTCAAAAATGCCCGGAAGAAAAAAACAGGAAGTATATGAGCAAGGATGCCAATGACTGCAAGCTCATTTTGTACCAATGCATTCCAGGTTCAGATACATTCTCAGATGAAACCGGTTGCGGCTGCGAATTTGACTGGACACAAGGCTCTGATACTGGGTCGGAAGGAAAATTGAAGGTCAATGACTGCCTGCCAGAGCAAAGGAATATGGCGTGCACCAAGGAATATATGCCTGTATGCGGCTGGTTTAATCGAGACATTCAATGCATCAAATACCCCTGTGCTGCAACCTTCGGCAACAGATGCGATGCCTGCTCTGACGAGAACATTGCTTACTGGACCGAAGGTGAATGCCCCTCAGGCTGATTTTTTTCTATTTTAGTTTTTTAATTTTTATTGCACTGGTTTTTATTTTAAATGCTATTTTTTATCCTGAATGATTTTATTTTTTATGCAGTTTTTTATTATTAGTTTTTCAATGAGCTGATGCAATGGGCAACTGTTCAATGATGCAATTCAATAAAAACAATTTCATTATCTCATAAGCAATACAAAAAGAAATAATAGATAATGCCTAGGCCTTTTTCATTTTTGAGGGGTGCAGAAAGCAATCCAAAGTATGGTCATTCGCCATGCCCACAGCTTGCATGAACGCATAACATATGGTTGAACCAACAAATGAAAAGCCTCTTTTTTTGAGGTCTATGCTCATCAAATCGCTTTCTTTGGAACGTGCAGGTATGTCTTTCATCGATTTCCGCCTGTTAATGAGGGGCGTATGGCTGACAAATTGCCAGATATAGGAATCAAATGTTTTGAATTCTTTTTGTATCGCAAGAAACGCCTTTGCATTCTTTACGGCAGCTTCAATTTTTAGCTTGTTCCGTATGATGCCCTCATTGCTCATGAGCTCCTCTTTTTTTTCACCAGTATACTTGCTTATTTTTGCAGGATCAAAATTATTGAATGCTTTGCGATAGCCATCTCGCCGCTTTAATATGGTGAGCCATGATAATCCAGCCTGTGCCCCTTCAAGAGTCAGCATCTCAAGCAGTTTTTGGTCGTCATGCACGGGAATGCCCCATTCTGCATCATGGTACTGCTGCATCAGTTCATTTCCCTGGCACCATTCGCATCGGTTCTTTTGCATTTTTGTGTTATTCACCACTGCAAATTAAAAAAAGAAAATGAAGGGTATCCTAATGTTTCTTGGCTTCTGCCTGCTTTTTGTGTATGATGGATGCGATGATCGAAAGTGCCAGCACGCCAACAACAATACCGAGAGATAGGCCTATGGGAATATCAAATTCGTGGTGCAGCAGCATTTTTGTTCCGATGAATACCAGGATAATTGCAAGGCCGATATTAAGGTAATGGAACAGGTCATGAGCCCGTGCAATCACAAAATAGAGGCTTCGAAGCCCCAATATCGCGAATATGTTTGATGTGAAGACGATGAACGGGTCAGTGGTTATGGCAAAAATAGCCGGTATTGAGTCAAAAGCGAAAAGAATGTCAGTGATTTCAACTACCATGAGTGCGACAAAAAGCAAGGTCACTGCGCGTTTGCCATTTTCCATGGTGAAAAAATGCTCAGTGTCATGATTCCGCGAGACATGAAACACCTTCTTAACAATCTTCACTATCCAGCTGTCATGCGGATTGAAATCTTCTTGTTGCTTAAAGAGCATCTTGTAGCCGGTATAGATTATAAAAATACCAAAAATGTAGAATATCCAATCGAATTTCTTGACGAGTGCGGCGCCTGCAAGGATCATTATGCCGCGAAAAACGATGGCTCCGATGATGCCCCAAAACAGCACGCGATGTTGGAATTTGGGGGCTATCTTAAATGCAGTCATTATGACCAATATCACAAAAAGGTTATCCATGCTAAGGGCTTCTTCTATGAGATAGCCGGTAAGGAACTGCAATCCCGATTCGGGGCCGAATTTGTACCATACAAATACATTGAATATCATTGCGATAGAAAACCAGAAGAGGCTCCATAAAAGCGCTTCCTTGATCGTCACCACATGATGTTTTTTGTTGAATACGAACAGGTCAAGAAACAGGAATACCAATATGAGTAGTATAAATCCGCCCCACAGCGCAAAATCAGGAATACCCGGTACAGAGATCATCGTCTCTGTAAACCATGCTTCCCTTAAAAATCTATCTTTTTACTTGCTTTTGCCTTGTTCACTGAAAAATTCATTGATGCCGCATAAAAAATATACGAAATGGCAAGAACGAGATGACCTGCTTGATTGTTCATTTTGTCGGATGCAACGTGTCGTGCTTTCTGCAGTCAAAGGCAAAAGAATGAATTGAAACCAGAACCGGCAATCCGTAAATGGCAAATTTTATAAATATATTTTCTTGTGGAGTAAGCATGGAAAATCCAGAATCATTTCTGCAGGAGTGGTGTGTCCGCTACCTTGAAAATAAGGATGCGGTAAAGCGGGAAATCGCGTCTATAGACAGGAAAACCGCGATGAATATTACCGTTAATTACAAGCAAGGGAAAAGGGAATTTTTCGTCATGGCCGATCTGGATGAGGAAGATATGCCATCGGTAAATGAGTCAACGGGGATTGGAATTTTCACTCTTAATAACCGTAGTAATGTTAGTATGCTGGCCAAGCGATGGAAGGAATTTGCCCAGCACCGGCAATTTGTCTTGTATTTTATTAATCCATTCTCCAAAACTGACAAAGCGTGGATTATTTTCCCATACGTGCATGATAAAATTTGCGATGCCGCTTCATTGTCTAGAGGTTTGACAGCTATGGCAGAGATGGTAGAAAGCATTGATTCGGATGCGCTCCTGATGAAATTACAAGGATAACAGCAAAAGTTGACCAACAAAACCACTGACTATAGGGACTACCAAGTTATCATCCAATTCGTCAACAACTACTTCAGAAACAGTTGCAACAAATGCCATAACAATAGGGATGTATATGTTGAATGTGAAGAAAAGGCTCATGGCGACAGCTACAGCCAAGTTTACCAGCAGTTCCGCGCCAAAGCCAACCGCAGTTTTGTTGCGGAAAAGGATTGTTGTGCCGTATTTTTTCCCCGCAATGGCAGCTGCCATGTCTCCGAAAGTGGTCATAAGCAAGGCTGTCAGGGCAATGACCATGTCAAAGACCGCTAGGCAGATTATGGCTGCGCTCATGAAAAAAATAACCCCATACATCCTATCTTGCTCTTTGGTTCTGATGAATTGCTGAAAAAATGGAAGTTTCATGCCCATTTCCAGCCTGATATACTCAAGGCCAAGGAATATGAGCAGCACTGCAACTAAAGAAAGCAACGCTATTGCCTGACCAAATGCCTGTTTTACTAGGAAATAACCTGCAATCACAAAAAGTATAGCTAAGTGAATTATTTTGCGCCCTAATTCGTGGAAGAACTCCCATGCCATGATATTTAAAGACGAAACTTTCTTTAAATATTTTCCTATATTGCCTAGGTTGGTGCGAAATTCTCACTTCGTTCGGTAGCATCGGTTCGCTTCGTTGCTGTGGAAGTGAAATGCGGCAACCTCCCCGTATGGGGCTTCCCCCTCCGCAATTAATGTTCATAGTTTTAGAACGCTCACAAAATTGATGCTACTTCATTTCGCACCAACCTCTATATTGCCTTAAAGGAGTATTGGCCAACATTCCCTTTTCTTTCGTAATATCAGTAATGAAGAAATCGTAAGGTAAGCGGATTCAATGAATGAAACTCAGGGGAGTGGGTTCAATGAAAAGCAATGCACTAGTACTATTTTCAATAGATAAATGCAGCAAACACTTATCAATATGAAAAATCCAGGGCATATACAATCCGGCAGAGCTATTTTGTTGGATGGGGATTGTCAATAAAAAATATCAATGAAAAATAAAATAGGAGTAAAACTGAAAAAAGACTGCCAATACAAAACGTAGGCCAGAAACTTATTTAAAGGGCTTTCTGTTCGAAAAAATGATGGTATTTGAGCAATATAAAGAAGGCGATGGCTCCATAAATAAGGAGCAAATAAAGAAAATAATTCCGTATGATGAACCCTTTTTATTGATAGACAAGATTGTTTCCCTGGAAAAAAGAAGAATAGTGGCTGAAAAATTTGTGGATAAGGAAGAGCAGTACTTGAAGGGCCATTTTAAAGGGTTTCCAATAATGCCAGGGGCTTTGATTGTTGAGGGGTTGGGCCAGGCAGCAACATTGATGGTGCGCGCTAATCTTATGGATCACGAAAAGTATGATGTGCTTGCCTATAAGATAAAGAATGCAAAGTTTTTCCGGCCAATATTTCCAGGCCATACTCTAAGGTTTGAAGCGAAATTATTTTTCAGATTTAAGATTGCGTGGTTTGTGAAAGGCAGGGTATATAGAAACGATAAGCTTGTGGCGAAAGTAAGCATGGTTTTGGCTGTTGTTGACAGGGAGAAATTCAGGAACAGAAAATGAGATATGTTAAGGGTGTGGGAATGACGAAATTTGGAGCGCATGCCAGGTCAAGCCAAGATCTTTGCTATGAGGCGGGGGCAGAAGCGCTCAAAGATGCAACAATGTCAATTGATGATATTGGTGCGATTGTCATTGCAAGAGGGGATTCTACGCTGGATGGTGAACGGCAGCGGTTATTCATGTCGATAATCAGCAGCATGTTCCAAAAAGAAGACATTCCTATATTCCAAGTCATGGCTGCATGCTCCGGAGGAGGGGCTGCTTTTTGGGAAGCGCTGCACCTTGAATTCAATAATGTGCTCGCGATTGGTGTTGACAAGCTTACTCCTGCACCAACAAAAATTGTGACTGATGATCTTATGATGGCAGCGGAACGGATCTATGAGCAAAGCGAAGGCCTTAATTTCCCGGCGCAGAATGCACTAATCGCACAACGATACATGCTAAAAAATAATGTGAAAATCAAAGATCTGAGCCTTGTTGCCTTTAAGAACCATGAAAATGCATTCAACAATCCAAAAGCCAGATTTTATGGGAAGAAAGTTACTATGGAGATGATTGAAAAAAGCCCCATAGTTGCATCGCCTTTGAGATTATTTGATTGCAGCCTTTCTGTTGATGGCGCAGCCGCAGCAATCGTATCACATGATAAATCAGACATTGCAATCTCCGGTTCGGCATTGTTTGCAGATCGGTTACCCGCATTTGAAGCGGACGATCCTGCCATATGGGAAGCCACAACGATTGCGGCAAGCCATGCTTATCAAGAGGCAGGCATTACAGCAAAAGACATTGACTTCATTGAGCTTCATGATGCATTTACTTCAGTCGAGCTTATGTCTTATGAAGGCCTTGGAATTGCGAAAAGGGGAGAGGGGAAATATCTCATTAGAAACGGGGACACTAAGATGAATGGAAAATTGCCGGTCAATGCATCGGGGGGCCTTAAAGCAAAAGGGCATCCGATCAGCGCCACAGGATTGTCACAGATTTACGAGCTGGTGAAGCAGATGCGCGGGCAGGCTGGCAAAAGGCAGCTTGACAGGACCAATATTGGCCTTGCACATAATGTAGGTGGGGCAGGAAGCACGGTGGCCGTCCATATACTCAAAAAGGCAGGTGGATGAAATGATTATTCGATGGCTTTCAGAAGATGGAAAAAGGAAATGGATTTACCCAGTCAACGAAGACCTCTATTCTCATGGAAAAATAAAGAAACAGATAAGCATCAAAGCAAAGGTAATTGGAGTGACTAAAGTCAATATCCCCAGCCCGATGCATCCAATAATACCTTATTATGTCCTGTTGCTCGAAGATGAATTTGGCAATCGCATGCCCAAGAAAGTAATGCGAGAATATTTTATCGGAGATAACTATAATCCAAAACTTGCTA
>Ga0247727_10001444_pt1 | contig 56494 bp, 45 predicted proteins | sample WisWelCaveWW1625_FD_202498 | JGI IMG/M metagenome (GOLD analysis project Ga0247727, IMG submission 202498) | Biofilm microbial communities from Wishing Well Cave, Virginia, United States - WW16-25 | ecosystem: Environmental > Aquatic > Deep subsurface > Groundwater > Cave microbial mat | place... | reverse complement strand
TCGCCGAAGGCCTGCGGAAAAAGGAGATTCAACATCACCTGTCGATGGCATTTTATGATTGTTTCAAATATCTCAACGAAGGCGGCTTTCATGTTCTGATTTTATGCCTGTCGATTTTCTTCGCGACCCAGGGATTGATTTCCAAAGGCGACATACTAACGTTCTCGATGCTGTTTTATAGCGTCGTTAATCCGCTGCGCGAGATTCATCGAATTTTGGATGAGGCACACGAGAGCAGCATCAAAGTTGAAGATTTCTTTGCGCTGAAAGATTTGCCGGTGGATTTATCGTTTATGGCCTCTCCATATTCCTTGCGCATAGGGCAGTTCAATGAAAAGATGCCGGTTATTGAAATTGAGCAACTATTTTTTGAGTATTCAAATGGCCAAAGCAACGGCGGGGTTCTAAATGGATTGGACATGATTGTCATGCCTGGCGAACGAATCGGTATTGCCGGCGCTTCCGGCTGCGGCAAATCGACGTTGCTCAAAATCCTGCTGCGAATTCTGCACTATCAACGCGGCAAGATTTTCATCGCCGGCCAGCCGTTGGTCGAAATGTCGCGCGCGGCGATTGCGAGAATGATCGGGTATGTGAGCCAAACGCCTTTTCTTTTTTCGGGAACCATTACGGATAATATTGCTTATGGCTCTGATCATTGTGACATGGCGGAAATTATCGAAGCAGCAAAGTTGGCAAACATTCACGAAGAAATCCTTCGAATGCCAGGCGAGTATTTAGCCTCGGTTGCCGAACGCGGCAGCAATCTGAGCGGCGGACAGCGCCAACGCCTCGCGCTGGCCAGAATGTTTTTGCAAAAACCGCAGATACTCATTCTCGACGAAGCGACCGCGGCGCTGGACAATTTAAATGAGAAGGCCGTGCAAGAAAATATTGAGACGACCATGAACGGGCGCACCATCATCACCGTGGCGCACCGATTAACTACGTTGCGAAATTGCGATAGAATTTATGCGTTTGACAAAGGGCAAATTGTCGAGAGCGGAAGTTATGAGGAATTGCTCAGGCAAAAAGGCGCCTTTGCACAACTGGCGAAAAGCAGCTCACCGTTTTAACTTATCCAAAGCAGTTTAACTAAACCTAACGGAGTATTTATGACCTGTCCCCGAATCCTCATCTTGGGAAAAGCATCATTTTTGGATTACAAAATGCTCGGCAAAATTTTTGATCGTATTCACAGAGCTTCGGATGTGAAATTTTTATTCAACGGAGTGAAAACATGCGTCTCGTTCTCGCGTTGTTATTCGCCGCCGCGTTGTCCGCTTTGACAACTGCTATTATAACTTCCGGCCAGAGGAATGAACCCGATGAATATGCTCTAAAAAGCGAGATACAGGAAAAGAATCTCGCGAAACCGGATTCGAGCAACGGGCAAGGCGATAACATTTCCCAAAAGGACAATTCAGATAACTGGACTTGGCTTTGGCAGGCCATCGGATCAGTCGTTGTTTTCGTCCTCGCCGGCTGGGGAATCGGACGGCTGTCAATGCAATTTCGCAAAGTGATCGCAATCTTTCTCGCGCTCGTTTTTGTCTTTGACTTTCTTCTTGTCCAGGCCGGTTTGGTGGAATTTCGGCTGCGTTGGGAAAACGTCGAGCAGGTTTTTCAAGCCTTCAAGCGCCTCTTTATTGCGTTGGGATTCATTCCGTCAATCTCCATCATCGTCGGCTTGTGGGCCGGCATTTCGGGATTTCGCGCCGCCGAACTGCGAAAACGAGCTTTGGCAACAGAGTAAACTAACGAAATAAAATCATAACCAAACTTTCATTGCCACCGAGAATCTGTCTCAATTTAAGACGCGGCTAACTTGAGTTATGTGACATAGACAAAGTCGAACCTCTTACAGCAGTTTCAGCCCGTTCGCCCGCGCAACAGCTTCTGTACGGTGACTGACCCCCAGCTTGCCGTAAACATTCGCGATGTGACGCTTGACGGTGTGCAAGCTGATGAACAGATGATCGGCAATCTCCTGGTTCCTCATTCCTGCCACAATAAGACGCAGGATTTCGACCTCACGCGCCGTTAGCGGCTCGACTGAGACTTCGGCGTGAGCGCTCAGTCGAACGCTCGCCGAAGTCGGCTCGACGATCCCGCCGAGGCGGGACACGACCTGGGCCGATGCTGTTTCCGGCCTGACCTTCATCTCCCGCAGAAGGTAGGTGAGGTAGGACGGAGATCCGGCCTCCGCCGGGCCTTGACCGCGCTGGACGGCATCTGCAAGCGCCTCCACCAGCCCCGTCATGACGGGACCTTCGCTCGTAAACGTACGGGTGAAACGCCCCGGCTCGCCCAGAAAAGTCGCTCGTCCGAGCGACTCGAGGGCAAGCGCCCTCTCGCCCAATAACTCGTTCGCCAGTGCCTTAAGCACGAGCGCGTGGATCTCGTGTTGCACACGCCCGATACTTCGCACGATCGGGAGCACCCTTGAGAGAACTTGCTCAGCATCACCACGATCGCCACGCGCGACGAGGTAGCGTGCGTAGGCGGTCATCTCTTCCTCATTGTTGCGATCCACTGCCACGTCCGGCGAGAGGTTCCGGTCCCGAACGACATCCGCAGCCGCTTCGAGGTCGCCGGTCCGGCAATAGATCTTGAGCTTCACGAAGGAAAGGAAAGAAAAGTAACGGGAATCGCTGGAGCCCCGGACGAATTCTTGTGCTTTTTCCAACTGTTCGATCGCTGCTGTCGCGAAACGCGCCATCTCCGATTTGGTGTCGCCTGCGGCCAGGAACACTTGCGCCGCAGTGGCCCGTGCATAGAGGACTGGGCTTCTCGTCGGCGACTTGCTGGCCAATTCGAGCGCTGTCGCAACGTGGTGAGTCGCTCCTGCCAGATCGGCACGTTCCAGCAATACTTCTGCCAGCGAGGTATGTGGACTGCACAGCTCCCAGTTGGCCTCGGCAGACAGGTTTTGACCTGTTAGAAGTGCTTCTTCAAACGAGCGATGGCCGTCTTCCAGCCTACCCATGGCCACGTACATCTGCCCGCGTTGCGTTAGCATGCCGACGAGAAGGGGTAGATTCTGAGCTCGGCGGGCTTCATCTATGCTTCTCTCCACGTTCGGTAGCGCCGACCTGAAGTCGCTGCGTACCATCTGCATTCCCGCGTCAATCATGTGGAGCATTCCCCTGAGGCGGTGCTTAGACGGTGGGAGCAGCTTGCGCGCCTGTCCGGCAATCGCCGCTATCTCCTCCGGTGGTAATTTCCTTCCTGAGGTGAAGAGTTTCAGTGCCAGCATCTCACCCTTCAGGGCCTCCAGTCCTTCGGATCCGACAATGGTTCCGTCGACATCGTCCGAAGGATCGAATCCTCCACCGTTCTCGATTGTGTTGATCGCCTCTTCTGCCCAGGATGTGAGCCTCCGCGCAGCCTGGTTGTTGTTGTCAGATGCCAACGCCACTGAGGCGTGGATGAGCGCCAGCCGGGGTCTTTTTTTAACCATCTCTTCCGGCAGCGATGCTGACCAACGTGAAATCGACGCGTACCGGCCGATGCGCTCGAACTCCTCGAAGTTGGCAGCCAGGAGGCGGGCCACGGTTTCATGATCACCCGCGGCGCGGGCCTGTTCGATCGCCTCGGCCGACATGCCGGCCTCTTCAAACCAGGCCGCTGCGCGTCGATGCAGGGTGGGTACCCGATCGGGTTGCTCCTCCATCGCATGCGCGCGGAGAACGTCTGCAAATAGGTGGTGATAGCGATACCACTGGCGCTTATCGTCGAGCGGAACGACAAACAGGTTGCCTCGCTCCAGGGCCTCCAGCATCCTGGCGCCAGTTACACGGCACCATGTTCCATTTTGCCCATCTTCCCAGCCGGTGATGGCATCGCACAGCGGACCGTTGAGCCTGTCGAGGATGGAGGTCTGGAGTAAGAAGCTCCGGACACGTTCGGGCTGACGCTGCAGGACCTCTTCGACCAGATAGTCCACGATGTAGCGATCATTGCCCGTGAAGGCCGTGATGAACCCGGCAACGTCGTCTCGCGCCTGCATTGAGAGCGCTGCCAGTTGGAGTCCCGTGATCCAGCCTTCGGTCCGTGTCTCCAGGGCCGCCACGTCAGTTGCTGAGAGATCCAGACCCATCACCTCGTTGAGAAAAGCAGCCGCCTCGTCGGAGGTGAAACGCAGGTCCGCGGCCCGTAGTTCAGTCGATTCGCCGCGCCCACGGAGGCGAGCCAGCGGCAAGGGTGGGTCCGAACGGCTGGCGATGATCAGATGCATCTGTGGCGGCAGATGGTCGAGAAGAAAAGCGAGTGCGCTGTGGACAGACTGGTTATCGATAACGTGGTAGTCGTCGAGGATGAGAGCGAAGTCCTGCTCGATCGCATTGATGTCATTGATCAAGGTTGTCAAGACCGACTCAATCGGTGTCGGAGCCTGCCCTGCCAGAGCCATTTGGCTGGCCAGGGATGGCGCGCCCGGCGACAGTGGCTGAGGCGAATGCAGCAAAGAAAGCGCGCGCGCGCCAACCTCGGACCGGACCTTCTGTAGTGCGGTGATGAAGTAGGCCCAGAAGAACGCGGGGTCATTGTCGCTCTGATCCAATGAGACCCATCCTGCGGCCCGTTCGTTGACCGGGGTAGCCGCAAGCCATTCAGCCAGCAGCGTCGTCTTGCCGAAACCGGCAGGCGCGGAGACGAGAGTCAGCTTGCGCTCGATCCCCTGATGCATGCGTTCGATCAGCCTCGGGCGCGATACTAGACCAGGACGCCACTTGGGGATATAGAGCTTGGTCTCCAGTAGCGGGTTTCCAGCGACCGTATGTCCAGGCGAATCAACCATAGGCGAATTATACGCAAGGATTTTGTAATAGTTTTTTCGAGGCTTGCTTTGAGACAAAAAAATTGCTATACTTTATAAACGACTCGTGAATCATAAACGCTTGGAAAGAATATGAGCAAAGTTATTATCGAGATCACTTCGAAAGGCCTGCACGTGCCCAACACCATTTTGACGCAATGGGGTTGGCGCGAAGGCACCGAAGTCATCGTCGAGCAGCCGCACGATCATAACATTTCGATTCGCCCGCGGCGCCTGACGGCGGAGGCGATTTCCGATATCGCCGGAACATATCTCTTCGAGAAAGTCGGGGACGCTGTCGCCGCCGAAGAGCCGGTTTGGGACGGCGAAAAATGGCGCATTAAGGTAACCCTCCCGCCTCTGCAAAAGGAGTTGGGCAAATTAACTTTCACGGCGGACGGCCAACTGGTGGCTGCGGAATCGGATAGTCCGGCATTATTGGAAGAAAAAGCCAATGAGGATTGATGTTCCTGTTATTCGATCACCTTGCCGCGAATCAACCTATCATCGTCGCTTTGGGAGCGGAGCGATAGAACCTCTCATGCCGTCGTGGTGTGCGGTCTGGAAGGGGACAATGTGATTTTTATTGATCCGGCATTGGGCAAAGAGGTTCAGCTTGATTCCATGACTTTCTACAAAGCTTGGACTTCGCGTGGCCGTTCGGGATTGGTTATTGCGCGGAGGTAGGCTGAGGATTGGATACCAAAGCCTGTATGAAAATGATTCCAATTTGCTGGTTCTATGAGCCGCATCGCTTCGGTGAGATCATTTTCGGTCAGCAACTGAATCTTAACCGGTGTTTCTTTATTCATGGGATGATGGTTGATCCAGGTCTTGCATTTTCTCAAGCTTACATAGAAAGCACAAGCGCCTAACGGTTTGCGTTACTGGCGGCGGGGCGGACGTGGACAATGATTGGGAGCAGTATAAACTCGAAGCCAGAAAAATGCTTGAAAACGGCGACGAATCCCCGCCGTCCAGTGCACGCTGTGTTAGCCCGCATTTGATTTTTATGGACATGGTACACCACCACAGCCTCCACCAGTGCCGCCGCCGCCGCGCTTTATAGTGGCGCGCCAGTCCCTCGCCGAATCCCAGTTCACGTAGTGTTATCTGCGATCCAAAAAGGAGTTCGAATGAACGCAAAGTGAGGTAATATCTTAAAGTTTGGTTAATTTATTTTCTCATCGAATTACTGATCATTTAACCCCTTTCCATTGAGAATTTGCTGCATACATTTTTCAACCCTTGACTCCCGGGTTTTGGATTGTTTGGGTGCAGAAAAATAAAGAATGTATGGATTCATTCCACTCTTTGTCATAGTATGTTATTTTGTTAGACCCGTAGCGAGCCACGGAACGCCCTGGCGGCATAGTAAGATTGTGCACCGTTGTGACACACGAAGACATGGCCGTAGCGGAAATCAGCACAGAGGGCGCCACCGAGTTTTCTAATATCAGAAGGTGTTTTTATCCAGCTCGATGTTTTCGCATCGAAATTTCCAAGTTTCTGCAATTCTCGATATTGTTCTTCCGTTAAAATCTCAATGCCCATGGCAGCAGCCATCTCAATAGCGCTATTTTTCGGTTTATGTTCTTTCCGTGACTCCAGTGCTTCGCGGTCGTAACAAACACTTCTGCGGCCATTAGGACTTTCCGCTGAACAATCATAAAAAATGTATTCGCCCGTCTTTTTATCATGACCAACAACATCCGGTTCACCACCGGTTCTTTCCATTTCATTGAGTGACCACAGTTTTTCAGTATTAGCTTCCAGCTTTGCTTGTACTTTAGCCCATTCAAGACCTTTATGGCGGTTCATGTTTTTCTCAAAACGGGCTTTCAACGCTCTGAGTAGTTCTTCACGTTCTTCTGGTGACAACTTCTTTTTATTGTTTTTCATACTTTTATATTACCTCTATTGATTAACTGAAATGATTTTTCTATCCGCAGGTCTGAAATACCACGATACCACAGTCAGGATTAGAAGTAGCAACGAGGGAAATATTTCATTCACGGAATCACCCACTGCGATATGTGAAAATACCGCTCCCGACATGGCAAAGAAAAAGCCTGCATAAGCCCATTCCTTTAGTAAAGGAAATTTAGGAATAAGCACTGCTACAACTCCCAAAATTTTCCAAACACCTAGTATTGTTAGAAAATAGATAGGATAGCCCAAATGTGTAATACCATATACCCCGGGCGGCGCCACGGCTCCTTCCGCTTGCACTTTCAATAACTGTAATGTTCCGGTTGCTAGCATTCCTAATGCAAGCCAGATAGTAGCAATCCAATAGATAATTTTATTTCTCTTTGTCATAATCTGTTATTTTAGTTTGCTTACGATGTTTTGCAAGCGGTTATGTGCCATATTCATGCCTTGAGCAAAGGGTATCTGCAGCATTTGGTCTCTGAGTGCGACTGATCTATATACTATATGTATATTGAGTTTGCTGGTCTCGTCAGTAAGTTTTTCAAATTCTAAGAACTCAAGCTGGACGTCAAAAGGCGTATTCTCCATTTCAAATGTCCGGGTGATCTTCCGGTTCGGAACAAACTCATGGATCACGCCATTGGCCCGAAAAACCACTTTTCCCTGAGCATCTTTAGTTTCAAATTGCCAACTGCCGTGCTTTTTACTTTCAAGTTTCAGCACTTTCGTTCCCATCCATTGCTCAACAATTTCGGGCTCTACATACGCTTTAAAAAGTAATTCCACTGGCAAATCAAATTCCCTTGTTACCATTAATTCTTGTTTGCCGTCTTCGGCATTGATTTTTGTTTTTTGTTCCATATCTTTCCTTTCTATTTTTTTGATTTGTATTTTTTCATTATGGTTTCTAATTTATTAAACCTGTCATCCCACAATTTGCGAAATGGTTCAATAAAGTCGGCTATTTCTTTTATCTTTTGGGGATTTAAGTGATAGTAAATTTCTCTGCCGTTTTTCTCTTGTGCAAGCAATTCACACTCGGTAAGTATTCGCAAGTGTTTTGAAACGGTCGGCCTGGCTGTGTCAAAGTTTGCAGCTATGGCTCCGGCAGTCATGGATTGCGAAGCAACCAACAGAAGTATAGCCCTTCTTGTCGGGTCTGCTACGGCTTGAAATATGTCTCGTCTTAAATTCATTGCGTAGCTATCTGGCTACTAATATACGTATAGTTATTTAACTATGCAAAGTTTTTTTTGAAATTTTTCTAACGGCTGTTTTTGCGTGCCGTTAGCTGTAAGTCTGAATGATTAGCGCACCCTGCTTGTTTTTGCTTCACGCTCCGTGTTCAACGCCGACTCTTGCTCTTCCAAATCTTGTACTGCTTTTTTCTGCTAATTTGCTGCCAAGCCACCCCATCGGAATATAAGCACAAACTAAATCCAATACAGCAAACCAGGTTGGAGATGGAAGCATGAAGACACTTATTATGCCTCCTATCAGAAAAAAAGCACCTATCCCTAGTGCAAATTTTATTTTGTGGCTTGCAGCTACAATGGAAGCGACATAAGCACCGACCAAACTCCCTAACGCATGAGCCAAAAATGGAAAAATGAAATGCCTGGGTTCAAATAAATGCATTGAGGATTTCAGGCTTTCAAAATTCGTCACATCGACGCCTGCAGGAGGTGGGATGACTTTACCGCTTATCTTGATTAGACTCATATTTACAATGCTCCCAATTACGACACCGGCGATGACTGCTAATACATTTCTGAGGATTGGATTCATATCTCATGCCTTTCAGTTTGAGAGTCTTTTTGGAATTACGCGCTAACGGCGGCTGGGGAGAAAACTGCCTGGGAGCAGTATAAACTCAGAGCCAGGAAAATGCTTGTAAATCGCGGCGAATCCCAGCCGTCCGCTGCACGCCGTGTTGGGCGGCTGTTGCAAGATCAAGACGAAGCCACACTTGTTTCTTCCTTTTGCGGTCCGCTATTTATTCGATTTTGCCTGCATCTTTGCATCCGCTTGCGCTTGTTTTTTGGCGCGCTTCACGGCTTCGACAATCAATTTATTCAGTATCGACATATCCACCTCATCTAAACGCTTGATGTATAAACATCCTTTGCCAAGTGAGTACTTGCCTAATTTCGCCAGCAACTCGTCATGTTGTTCCCAGCCACCCAGCATGTAGAGGGTGAGAGTTTGTTTGCGCGGCGAAAGTCCTGCAAGGAACCAGTCTCCTTCACGACCACTTTTACCGACATAATGGTAGTCACCAAAACCGACGATGCTGTCCCCCCACATCCTGGCTGCGTTTTTGGTCGCTTTTTGCATCATTTTGAAAAGCAAGTATGAATCTTTGCGTTTCGCTTCATCCGCGATGCTATCCAGAAATTTATTGACGCTGCCTTTGGTGACTTTTGTTTTCAGCTCTGCCATATACTAACTCCTTTGGGTGTTCCTGTAAGGTGTTCAATGTTCATATTGGGGTATGACTCAGAATTTGGACTACGGCTACGCCGCCCAACACCAGCGTGTGCGGCGGCGCGACTCGGAGATGGATGATCATTTCAGGTTGAAACTTTTCGACAACCAAATCTCGAATTAGCTCAAGCCCGTCTTTGATTGGCTTGGGTAAATGTTCAAGATTCGCGATTTTGGGATTTTTCCTGTCCATATGTTTGAACAAGGTTTTTAAAATGGGGGTTTTACAGAGCGTTCGTACTGGCACTCAGTTTCGCGAAGCCAATACGATTTATGTTCATTCTTCTCTTGCACCGGCCTCTTCTAGCAGCTTAACAATTTCGCGATTACCATTTCCTTCTGCGATTTTTAAGGCTGTTCTACCAAGCTCATTTTTCATCCTTACATTAGCTCCTGCACTAATCAAAACCTTTACACAGTCAACATGGTTACTTCTTGAAGCATGCATCAAAGGTGTCATGCCTGCATAGCCTTCAACTGTAGCATTGACATCGGTTCCCGCATCTAATAAGGCCCTCACAGTTTGAACGTCGCCTTCTTTTGCTGCCAATATCAAACGTTCTTCATTTGATACAGGCGATGGTGTCTTATCACTTTTCTTACCAGTTGTCCCAAACATTTTCATCGCCTCTGCTAACACTCCGTATCCAAGCATTTTATCTGCTCCTTCTTCTTTTATCCACATAACCGCTTTCTCTTCATAGCATTTTTCACACCATAGATTTGAACCTACTAAATATCCGTCATTACGTTTTATAGATTCGTAACTGCAAGCATCACAAGTTGCTGTTGACCTTGACGCGGGTTGGCTATTCCACCAATTCTCTGCTAAATGGTGTAAATACTTGCGGATTGCCTTCAATTCAGTTTCAGTTATCATACTGTTACTCCTTAAATTTGTTGATATGATTGAGGGAAAACACTTTATGCCTATCTGTTTATGAAAGAACATTACAACTTCAAATCCAAGAGACACCTTGGAACTCGAGGCTTTTAAAATGGGGGTAAAGGTTCAGACTAGCACTCATGTCCGCGAAGCCAGTACAACGCCCATCTTTTGTTGGACCACGATATTTTTGCCGGCACCGCGATGCACTTCTTTTGATGCGTTACCATTTTTTCGTTAGGCGGGCACACACAAACCACCAAAGTTAGCCAGCATCCTATTTATGGCTACCCACGCCAGTCGCCAATCCCATCCCACATCATTTCAAGGTTTCGACTCCATTGTGCACCGCCACTCTTGACAAATTCGGCATGTACTTCTCGCATCAACTTTTTGCCACCTTGAGCATTTAAGTTTTCTCCAATTTCCCTTATCCCTTTCATGGGAGGACTAGGATCATCTCTCATCCATCTTGTCACTTCAGGACAAGTTTCCAATAGACTCTTTACTGCTGTCCTGTGCACCTCTGTCATTGCTGGATTTGGAATAGAAGCATGGCGTTCATGGGCTGGAATCTCTATTACTCGCATACTTTGAAGATAACGAAGACCACTTGGAGTTCTTAAATACCAATTCGTATACCCAGCTATATAACCTGTGATGATCCCGATAACTGCCCAGATGACAACAGCAAGCCATACATTCTTAATCAGGAAAATTTGGAACAAAGCAGCTATACCCACCACTGATAAATCAAGCCATATTGGCAACGCAAGCTCGACGTTGCGCTTTGATTGTCTAAATATCGCCTGACCTTTTAGGGAGGCTAAAAAAGTAGTAACTAAAAGCACTACCCAACCGACGATTTCAAAAAAGAGGCTCATGTCATTTTCTCCTTTCGCGGGAATGGTAAAGTATTGACCTGCTTAATAAACCACCACCGACTTTATATTCACTGCCGAACCTTCTATCTCGCCCGCGCTAACGGCGGAAAGGCAGAAGAGAAGTTTGAACGAAGGAAAAGACGTTGAAGTTACCACCACACGGAATTTATGTCACTGCTTTTCAGTCCGCAGCCGGTTAGAAAAAATAGCTCGCCATTTTCCAGAAATATATGTCTGTATTAAATTACAATGTTGTATTTTCACCGAAATCTTATCAACGCTTCCTCACTCACATAATGATGTTCTAAATGATGAGTCCACAATAAACTACTTCCAAAACTGCCACCAGTATTTCACAGTTTTCTGCCTTCTTTTGGCTGGCTCGAAATAGTTACGAACTTGATCTGGTATTTCAACTTGCGTAGAGCTTGCAGTTTCAGTTTTCTTCTGGTTTAATGGTACTGCCCAGGCCACTTGAATGCCCTTATATTCATTTGTATGCACGTTTAGTCCGATGTGATGAATTTCGAATCTTTTAGAAATATCTTTCTCCCCTTCGTCCTTTAACCATACTAACATATGGGCATCTACTGGAATTAAGTCTGTTACATTGGGTATGGACTGTTTAAGCGTACGAACTTTGTAGTTTCTTGCCAACTCCAACTTAGCATTTTTTATCAAGAACGGCAGCAAGTCTTTGAGTTCAGCTTCTGGATTAGCGGGGCCTGGTAAATCAAAGATTACTTGTAAATAAGTCGCATTGGTGGACATATAAACCTCCTAAAAAGTTTGAAGAGTTAATAACAACAGATTTTGTTTCTTCCACGAACTTGCTTTTTGACTCCTTTAAACTTTGTGTTCTTCACCCAACTTTTCTTCCTTGCCGAATCGTATTATTTTTATTTGCACGTACTTTATTTCTTGCGGCTTTTAAAATTGGGGTGAAAAACTTTCGGACTAGCACGATATTTATGATTGCACCGAGATTCCTTTTTTTGTTACTTCACGATATTTATGTTTGTACCGCGATATCCTTCTTTTGTTGTTTCACAATATTTCTGTGTTCACTGCGATGCCATCTTTTGTTGCTTCACGATAATTATGCTTTCACCGCGATGCCATCTTTTGTTACGACACGATATTTCTGAATTCACCGCGATGCTATCTTTTGTTGTGACACGATATTTCTGAATTCACCGAGATGCCCTTCTTTTGTTGCGACACGATATTTATGATTTCACCGAGATGCCATCTTTTGTTGCGACACGGTACTTATGATTTCACCACGATGCCATCTTTTGTTGCGACACAATATTTTCTTATTTGCACAAACTTCGTTCGATCTCAAAATGCTAACAGTTATTCAGCGACAAAACCTTTGGCGCGCCATGTTTCCACCTATAGCCATTTGTTGCCAGAGATGGAAATTTTTTCGATCAAACTTTCCAATATTGGACATTGATGAAGTGTCGATTATTGGAAAGTTTTGCCTATTTGGCGTTCCCGCCTATATGGCCAATAGTGGAAAGTTTTGCGCTGACAGCATTTCCTGTTCCGTATGTTTTCAATTCAACGGAAAAACCAACCGGCTGCAAGGCAGCCTTTTTAGACTAAGGAGGGGGTCATAGCATACTTCCTAAATGGCTGAGGTCCAGCGTTCAATGCTTCGATAGGGGAGCCGACACCTCCTCCCCTCGGCTCAACAATGACAAAATGTAAACAAACTTTTCAGAAAAGTCAAGACGGATTTTTTACCGAATTCTTATATCGTTAGGTTTTGTTGTTATATTCCAAAGTTATTACTACTTTTCCTCGAGCGTGCCCTTCTTCCAGATACCGGATAGCCTCAGGGACCTCACTCAACCTGTAATGCTTGTCGATGACCCTGAAAGCCAGTTCCTTCTATTCCAAAGCGCCACTCCGCTCCATCCGTCGCGCGTCGAGCCTTGCTTTCCTCTTTATGCATCAGCCCGCACCGTTTGAAAATCTCAGCACCCTCGGCGCTGCAAGGTTCTTGACTCCTCTTCCAGTGCAACCGCGAGTTCGCGGACGCCGCGCCGGATTTCAGCCGTATCCACGGCCGCGAATCCCAACTGCAATCCCTCTTGCGACATTCGTCCGCGACTGTACCGGCTCAGTGGAGTCACTTCCACATTTCGCGTCGCTGTAGCTTTCGCCGCCGACTCCGCATCGATCCCATCGCGCAACCATCCCACAGTCTGCAACCCGGCCTCAATGTTTGAAATTTCCAACAATCCCGCCAACCTTTGCCGGCTGCTTTCCATGAGAACCGACAAGCGCTCTGCATACACTTCTCGCATGCGACGGAGGTGGCGCCCGAAGTGCCTCTCGGGAAATCATTTCAATTTCTTGATCTCATCGAATGACTTCTTGTCTTCAGATGAAAGCCGTCGTTCCAGTTTCTTGATGTCTTCTTCCGGTGGAAGTTCTTCATTTTTCCCCGAAGTCCGATACACTCTTGATCATCAGAAATTCTGGTCAGCCAGGCGCCTGATGAACTTCTTCAAAAAGTGCGAAATAGGGATGGTTCTCATTTCTAAGTTGATCTAATATTTTCACCAGCTACGAAAAGGTGGTGAATACAAAAAAACGCCTTCTCGTGCGCTCTACGGTGGTGCGTTTCCTTGGTTCGGCAGTCGTCGGGTCGAATCGTTGAAGCGACGAGGCTGCCGTTCTTGTCCATGCGGAGTTCTGAAAGTCGGTTGCGTATATTGTTCTCGATGTTCTGTATTGCCCGGTCGACATCGCCGTCAAGAACGTACGCGAGCATCGCGCCGTGCCGAACAAAGCGGGCGTACTTGCCGTCCACAAACCGCTGCATTCCTTTCTTAACATATTCATCGGCAAGAGAGCGGCGGACGCCGGAAACGACCGCGTTTAGACGCTTCGCTTCAAGGCAGAGGTAAATCTCCTGCTCCTGCAGTGAGGGAAAAAACACGATGTCTTTCCTGCCCGTTTCTTTCGCCAAGTCAATATCTACCTCCACGTCTTGATAGCGGATCAGGTATGCATGGGCGTTACGGTCCTTGGCTTTGACCAGTGCTGCATAAAGCCTGACCGAAATCGCATCTTCTAGGTCTGACGGCCCTGGCTTTAGCATCTTTTCCCATGTCGTAATGACGTGGGCAAGGACGGCGGGAACCAGATTCTGCTGGAAGAAGTCATCCCAATAGGAAGTATCTCCGATTATCATGCCCCCTCCCGAACCGACCGTGTGAGGATCGTGGCTGCAATCTCATCGGCGTCGTTGAGAGCGGCCGTATTACTCCAGTAGCGCTGACCGAGAGGTTTAGTGATGTAAAGCAGGTTTTTGTGAAACACTTTCAGCCCGCGTACCAACTCGAAGGTTCCGTCGCTTTTGGCGGCGATCCGCTGGAGGCTGTCAATAGCTTTCAACAGCTCGCCATCAGTCGCGGAAAGTTGTGTCGGCTTCTCTTCGTGCTTGGTCTTTTCGAGAACAACCATTCCAACGCCGATAAAAGAGTTGGTCACGGTCTTGGCGTGGACCCTGTACTCCTGCTTTGCCCAGCCATTCAGCCGGTTACAGAGCAGACGAGTGTATGATGCACGGAGCGTGTCGTTGCTTTGTTTGATGGTCGGCACATTTGGCTTTCCACGCGAGGGTCGCACGCTCGGAATAATGATCTTGGCCGTGTCAGCAATCAGCATCCGCTCAATGTCGTCGATGTCGAAATACTCCTCGATCAGCTTGCTGACGAACTCCTGCGTGCGGCGCACGATCCCCGCACGATCAGCAAATTCCCGCGATGCTTCAGCCGCAGCTTTTGTCACAGCCGCCGCGATTTCACGGACGATGGATTGGCAGTGCTTCGGATTATGCGCGTCGTCGGGCAACGGGAACGGCAGTCGGAGCAATTCCTCAACATGGACCTCGGCGCGGCTTACTCCCCAATTTGAGGACGTGTGGAAAAGAAAGAATCTGGCGAGGTCTGACCGAAGGTAAGCCGCAAGAAAGATTAAGAGGTCACGATCCGACTTTGGTCCATGAATGCCACGCAGCGCATGTTGAAATGACACATCAAAATCGGCAAACGCAACGCGAGAGAAGCCTTTTGTAACGAGGACGTGAGGCGCCTTAAACACTTCGATATTCTTGTTCGACCGTTCACGAACGGTGACCTGCGCTGAAGAGCGTTTCTTGCATTCGACTTCCAAGAGAAAGAGATTCAGTTCTTTCGCCGTTGCTTTGACGAATACCCGCGACGGGAGATCCAGCGTTTTCGCCTTGGTTGGGTCATCGTTTTCGCCAAGAGGCTGAAAGCCCTCGGCGATCACCCAGCGTTTTGGTTCTCGGCTAGGTTGACCTACTAGGTCCCGCAGTCGGGGCATCAGCGAGAGCCGGTCAAGCAGCCGCCAATCGCGAGGTGTTGCCCAGAATCTCTCTTTCCAGATGAGAGGCGCATCCTCTCCCTTCAAATCATCCAGGACTTCGCGAACAGTGACTCGAGCGCGGTCCTGCGACAGGACCCTCACAATCTCCGCCTGAATGACGGCCCAGTCTGTCTTCGGTGCCCAGTAGTCGATGAGATGGGCACTATCTGTGGGCTTCTCTTTGCGATACCGTATGACAACGGCCGGCGCTCGTGATTTCTCAAACAGGAAGAATTGGTAGTCGGTCAGGTTGACCACCCGATCAACAGCATGGGTGTGGAACAGCGATTGTTGAAAACGAATGGCAGTGTCGTTGTGGTTGAACAGCGTGCCGTGCGGCAGGACGAAGCACACTTTCCCGCCGTCCTCCAAGTGTGTAGGAGCTTTCCAAATAAACGGAATGGACTTTTCACGATTGGGATGCTCGAACTTACGGTCTGCACACCAGGTTTCCGCAACTGTAGTCGGGATTTTCCTCTTTACTGGTCCCCATGGGGGATTGCCAACAATGACATGAGCTTTTTGGGGCAAAGTCACGGCTTCGGTGAAGAAATTAGCGCAGAGGATTGTACCTGCAGACGCATTCGTAGTTGTCTCTCCGGGGACGGACACCAAGTAAGGAAGGCGATCCCACCTGCCAAGCAGTTTCTGAATGTCCGGTGGTGACAACTGATCCAGGAACGCAAGATACAGACTGAATGCTGTGATCTGGCAAGCACTGCGGTTGCTGTCCACGCCGTATAGGTTGGTGCGAAGAACGTCCATGAGGCCGTTGGCTCGGCGGGTGTAGTCTTCCGCTTCATCGGGATTCTTCAGCTTCCATTCTTCGGCAAGGCGATTGAACAGTCCGACGAGGAAAATGCCGGAGCCACAAGCGGGATCGAGGAACCGCTTGTCGAGTAGCGAAGTCTCGCCTTCCAGGGCCATGTCCAAAACGAATTCTGCCAGAAACCTGGGAGTATAAAAGGCTCCGGCTTCCTTCTTCTGCTCCTCTCCGGCAGCTTTCAGGAAGTGTTCGTAAATCGCACTGATGGTTTCAATCGGGATGAAACTGAAATCGTAGGGCCAGAATGCCTGCTGCCCGGTTTGAACATCGGTACCGTGGAAAAAGCGGTCAAGGATGTCAAGATGCTCAACCCTGATCTGCCAGCTTTCTGCCTCCAGGTCAGCAGTGAAAAGATCGCCGTTGAAGTCGATGCCAAGTTGACCGAACAGCGTGTAGAGATCAGCCTTGGCATCCGTTCGGGGTTTCTTGGCGAGAATGTCCTTCAAGTGTTCCGCGCCGTGAATGCGAAGCGTCTTGAGATAGGCGCGGTCGATGATGCCACGGTCAAACAGGTAGCAGGTGAAAACGAGTCGGCAAAGAAGTGCATCGAGCGTTTGTGGCTCAAGCCGTGCGGCTTGAACCCGGCCAAGCTCCTGCCGCGCCGCTTGAAGGTTGCGGAGTAAATCCCTGTCAACCCGTTTATGTGGATCGAAGGAAAGTCGGTGGATATGAAAATACTCACCAGATTCAACGGACAGCAGGAAAGACCGAAGCTGATCCTGAATGCGGTTCAGCGTCTCGACAAGTCCAGGTGCCTGCCCAGCTTCAGTCAGAGTATCTGCCGGGGGGATTAGCCCTGAATAGACGTGAACCTCGTCCGGAGCAATGATGACCAGGATCGGGGCAATCCCTTGGTTCCAGAAGGAGCGATGAAGATTGATGATGTCGGCGGGGTCAATCTTCTTGACTTGACGGAAGTAAATGACCGGACTGCGTTCCTGACAGAGGACGCCCTCGATGCCAAGCTGCTCAAAGGCGCGGCGAAGGGCATGAGGCTGCGGCACCTTCCCCGCTGCGTCGTCGAGCTGGTCCACGCTTGAAAAGAAGTGTGGCGGCTTCCGGCCATCGAGGCCAAAGTCTTTCTTCCAGTCTTTTTCGGCAATGGCGATCATTTTCGTGCTAGAGATAAATCAATACAGAGATAAATCAATACTTAAGGAAAGGAACAGGTTGCTAATAAGGATTATTTTTGAATGGCTGAGCAAATTATTTCAATTATGTAGTAATTTAATACGACAAATGAATGATGCAACTGTTTTTTTTAAATACAAAGTATTCAAATTTGCTCTGCTTCGCCTAAAAATTATCAACCAGCAGTCACTTCCTTCTATTCCAAAGCGCTACTCCACCCCATCCGCAGCGCGTTGAGCCTGACTTAATCCTCTTTTGCATCAGCCCGCGCCGTTTGAAAATCTCAGCACCCTCGGCGCTGCAAGGCTCTTGACTCCTCTTCCAGCGCCACCGCAAGTTCGCAAACACCGCGCCGGATTTCACCCGCGTCCACTGCGGCAAATCCCAACTGCAAGCCCTCTTGCGCTATACGTCCGCGACTGTAGCGGCTCAGTGGAGTCACTTCCACACCTCGCGCCGCCGCAGCCTTTGCTGCCAACTCTGCGTCGATCCCATCGCACAACCACCCCACAGTTTGCAAGCCGGCCTCTACGTTTGAGATTTCCAGCAATCCCGCCAGCCTTTGCCGCGCGTTTTCCATGAGAACCGACAAGCGCTCGGCATACACTTCTCGCATGCGCCGGAGATGGCGCCCGAAGTGTCCCTCGGTGATGAAGTCGCACAGCACTGCTTGATCGAGCAACGGCGCATGCCGACTGGTCACTGATATCGTGGCCGCGAAGTAAGACGCCAGGTCCGGAGGAATCACCAAGTATCCCAGCCGAAGCGAGGGAAATAGTACTTTGTTGAAGCTTCCGGCAAAGAGCACCACCCCGTTGCGATCGAGTCCCTGCAACGCCGGAACCGGGCGGCCCGAATAGCGATACTCGCTGTCGTAGTCGTCTTCAAAGATCAGCGCACCGGACTTGCGAGCCCACTCCAGCAACTCCAGACGCCGCCGCAGACTCATGGTGATTCCCAGCGGAAACTGATGCGCCGGAGTCACGTAGATCAGCCGCGCTCCTCGCAAGCTCGGCTCCCGCAGTTGCATGCCTTCGTCATCCATGCGCGCCGCAGAGATTTTCGCGCCAACGGCCTCGAACGCGATGGCCGCGCCCGGATATCCGGGATTCTCCATGCACACCCGATCCCCGGGATTCAGAAAAAGCCGCGCCGCCAGATCGAGCGCTTCTTGCACGCCGGAGACAATTGCGACTTGTTCGGGGACGCACTTCACTCCGCGTGACGTGGTCAGGTAATCGGCTACTGCTTCCCGCAGCGGACGGTATCCCATCGAGTCGCAACCCAGCAGAAGATTCGTCGAGGCGCGCCGCCAACGGCGGGCTGTGATCTGCCCCCATAACTCTGTCGGGAACAAGTTCAACGCCGGCAGATTGGCGCGAAAGGCTCGGGTAGGCCGGTTTTCCAAACCTGAGAACAAAGTCACGCGCCTGCCATAATCCGAGACGTTACGCCGCTGTTTCTGTCGCGTTGTTGATTGCGCCCTAACTTCGCGTGTGACCTGCAACAATTCCTCGGACAAGACTTTGCTCACATACGTTCCAGAGCCGACACTGCCTTCCACGTAGCCTTCTGACTTGAGCTGCTCAAAAGCGTTGACAATCGTTCCGCGCGACAGGCTATATTGGTTGGCGAGATCACGCGTGCCGGGAAGCCGCGCTCCGGGACGCAGGCGGCCCTCTAAAATTTCAGTGCGCAAAGCCGAATACAGCCAGCGATGCGCGGGCGTTCCCGATTCCCGCAAGGGCAGCATCAGCTCGAAGGCAGTGGTGCGTTTTGCCATGCAAAGTGGTACAGGAAGAATACGGTAAATGGCTCTTGGCGATAAGCCAACTTTTATCTATACTGATTATGCAGTTCCAAAGTTTCACTCACGCAAAAATTAACTTTTAACGAGTATAACCTAACCCGAACGAGCCGGAACCAAATTATAGGCTCACAAAATTGAACGGCCACAAAACAAAATCATTTTAAAAATTTCATTTGTGAGCGTTCATTTTTGTGTCCACAAGTTTCTGCTTTTTTGCAAAGATTTCACTCTAAAGAGATTATTTTAGGAGCACTCATGAAAGCACGCCTCAACTACGCCAAAGCCGCCGCCGGCGTCTACGACGCCATGGATGCCTTGGATCAATATCTCAGCAAGTGTGGACTGGACGAATCTCTGCTTCATCTGATTCGACTGCGGGCCTCGCAGATTAACGGCTGCGCCTACTGTTTGGATATGCACTGGAAGGACTTGCGCGCGATTGGAGAAAAAGAGCAGCGATTGTATTCATTAGATGACCTATCATTTGGATGAGGCGGCGCAGATGCTCGCACCTTTGCTGGCGCCAACCACCGTAGTCTTGCCATTTGAGAATGGCGTCGATGCGGCTGGGCGCGGTTATTGGGCAAGGGCCTATGCTCGATGGTGCGACGTGGATTTCGGCAGCGATTGAAGCGCCGGGAGTGATTGGCCACTACAGCCAATTTCGGCGTGTCGTGCTGGGCGAGTTCAATGGGCAAGTGACGCCGCGACTGCAGGCGATCTATGGGACATTTCAGAGCACCGGAATATCGGTTGAGATCAGCGCGGATATCCGCACGGTGTTATGGTCAAAATTGGTGTTTATTGCCGCGGTGGGCGCGATCGGGAGTTTGACGCGGGTGCTGTTTGGCGAGTTTCGCCAGATCAAGGAAACGCGAGCGGTGCTGCAAGCCGCCATTGCAGAAATCATCGCGGTGGGGCAGGCAAACGGCGCGAAGTTGGAGGCAGCGCTGGCAGAGAATACGCTTGCCTTTATCGACCAAAGCGCTGCGGAGTTGAAGCCATCGTTGCAACGCGATATCGAAGCCGGGCGCGTCAGCGAGCTCGAATCGCTGATCGGGGTCGTCGTGCGTTTGGGAGCCGAAGCAGGAGTTCCGACTCCGGTGATGAGTTTTGCCTATGCCATGCTCAAGCCGGGATTGTTGCAGGCGCAAGGGAAGCTCGCAATGGTTAATTGAGTTTGGCAACGCCGTCCTTGCATTTTTGGTATCTTTTCTGTAACTTTGACAACACAGAATAAACCAAAAAATGAGGAGAGCAAGGATGACCAAGCTATTTACTCGGTTCGCCCTTTTATTTTTATTCCTGCCATTCTTGCCGCCACTGCAAGCGGCACAAGACGAACTTGATCCCGCCGCAATCCGCGCGATTCTGCAAGACCGCATTGATAAAAACAAAAAAAGTGTCGGTATCGTCGTTGGTGTCATCACCCCGAAAGGCAGCCATGTCATCGGCTACGGCAAGCTCGGCAAAGAGCGCAGCCAAGAGCCGGATGGCAACACGGTTTATGAAATCGGCTCCATCACCAAAGTTTTCACCGCCATTTTGTTGCAGGACATGGTGGAACGCGATGAAGTGAGTCTCAGCGATCCGATTTCCAAATTCCTGCCCAAGTCCGTCAAAGCTCCGACTAAAGATGGCAAAGAAATCACGCTGCTGCACCTGGCGACGCACACTTCCGGACTGCCGCGCTTGCCCGATAATCTCGATATGAAGAATGCCGACAATCCGTATGCGGATTACACCGTCGCGCAGATGTATGATTTTCTCTCGCGCTATCAACTCACACGCGGCATCGGTGAGAAATACGAATACTCGAATTATGGTGCGGGCTTGTTAGGGCACATTCTCGCGCTCAAAGCCGGCATGGATTACGAAACGCTGGTGACGAAGCGAATTGGCGCGCCGCTCAAAATGAGCAGCCCGGCGATCAAACTTTCGCCGGCAATGCAAGCCCGTTTGGCGCAGGGGCACAATGAAGTCGGGCGGCCGGCGTCAAATTGGGACATTCCGACATTGGCCGGCGCCGGCGCGTTGCGTTCGACCGCAAATGACATGCTGCTTTTTCTCGGTGCCAATTTGGGCTTCACCAAATCCGCGCTGACGCCGATCATGCAGAAAACGCATGCAACGCAAAACAGCACGGGCACGACGAATTTGGAAATCGCTTTGGGTTGGCACATTCTGAAAAAAGAGGGCAGCGAAATCGTCTGGCACAACGGCGGCACCGGCGGCTATCGCTCTTTCATTGGCTTTGACAAGAGCAAAGGTCTCGGCGTCGTCGTACTCTCCAATTCGGCCAACGATATCGATGATATTGGGAGGCATTTGCTCAACCCGAAATTTGAATTAGCCAAACTCGAGCCGGCCAAAGAACGAACGGCGATTAAAGGCGACCCGAAAATTTATGATTCGTATGTGGGAAACTACGAGCTGACGCCGAGTTTCGTTATCGCGGTGACAAAAGAAGGCGGGCGAATTTTTGTGCAGGCGACGGGGCAACCCCAATTCGAGGTGTTCCCCGAATCTGAAACCAAATTTTTTCTGACCGTCGTTGATGCGCAAATTACTTTCGTCAAAGACGACAAAGGATCGGTGACGCATTTGATTCTGCACCAAAATGGCATCGATCAAACGGCAAAGAAAAAATAATGCTTGCAACAGCGGCACTTTCTGATAGATTGTCTTGCTATGTGGAATTTGACTGCCATGACTTTGCTTCTTTTCATGCTGTTTCAAGCGGCAGGCCATTTTTTTGTCTTTAAAATTCTACAGCATGAAATCCGCCAGGAGATCAAGCAGCAAATCAAGGCGGGCGTGCCGGAAGCAGAGTTGATTCTGCTCAAAATTTTAGAGGGAACGCCTCACCCCGCTTTTCAACGCGTTGAAGAACACGAATTTCGCTATGACGGCAAAATGTACGACATCGTCCGGCAGGAGAGCCATGGCGACACGGTCTGGTATTACTGTCTTGCTGATGAGAAGGAAACGCAGCTTTTTGCCGATCTCGACGAATTGGTCAAACGCGACATGAGCCAAAACCCGGAGCGGCAACAACGGGTCGAAAGGCTTTTGAATTTATTTGGCCTGTTTTTTTTCAGCCGACGCGAGGAAGTCTCTTTGGTTGATGCCGTGGAAGAAATGGCATTGAACAATTATTGTTTCGGATTAAAAATCTGGATTGACACGCCGCCAACACCTCCGCCGGAAGCTTGAGTTTTCACAAAACATTTTCAGCAGCCCGGCATGCCATCGGAGCATGCCGAGGGTGCGGTGTTTCCATTCGAAAACTCAAACTTTCAAACACGGAGGAAGCTGTATGTTTAAGGCAAAGCGTGGCAGGAAAAATTTTGCGCTCGCTATTCTTTGCGGCTCGTCTGCAACAGTTTTTGCACAAGGCGCGCAGGATTACAAGAGCACGGCCGACACCACAGTTTACGAATTCGAGCAAGTTACCATTACAGCCCTGCGCTATCCGGAGCAGGCGATCAAAGTGCCGCTCGCCGTCAGCGTGCTCGGCCCGGCGAGGCTACAAAACACGCGCGGCTACGGCATGGAGGAGGCGCTGAAATTTGTTCCCGGCGTGCTGGCGCAATCGCGCGCCGGCAATCAGGATATTCGCATCAGCATTCGCGGCTTCGGCGCGCGCGGCGCCGGCGACCGCTCCAACTCCGGCACTTCGCGCGGCATTCGCATTTTGCTCGACGGCGCGCCGGAAACGGAACCGGACGGCAGAACGGCGTTTGACTTTATCGATTTGAGCCTGGCGAAACGCATCGAAGTGATTCGCTCGAATGCCTCGGCGGTTTGGGGCAATGCGTCGGGAGGCGTGATCAATATCATCTCCGCGCCGGAGTTCGATGCGCCTTTTATCTCGCCGCAAGCGCTGAACGGCAGTTTCGGTTTGCAGAAATATACGCTGCAAACCGGCACGACGCTGGGCGAGGCGCGGCTGGCGCTGGCGCTGATCAATACCACATTTGACGGTTGGCGGAAAAATTCGACCAGCGACCGGACGCTGGTGAATATCAGCTTGTTGTCCAATCCCGGCGAGCGCACGAAATTCGGCGTGTATCTTGTCGGCGCCAAAAACAAATTCCTTATTCCCGGCCCGCTGTCGCCGGCGCAGTTTGATGCCGATCCGCAGCAGGCCAATCCGACGTATCTTCAGCGCAATGAGCGGCGCTACAACCGGCAGGGGCGTATCTCGGCTACGTTGGATCACGACCTCAACGACGCGCACGGATTTTCCGGCCTGGCTTTCGTCGGGCCGAAATACTTGCAGCGCTCCGAGCGCGGGACGTTTCGCGATTTTAACCGTTACCATTTTGGCGGCAATGTGGCGTACCGTTATCGCCAGAATTTTTCCGCGTCGGTGAAGAGCGTCTTGCAAGTCGGCGTGGATGAAGCCTATCAAGACGGCGCGATTTTGTTTTATAGCCTTTCGCCCACGAATGGCCGCGGCTCCACGCTGCAACAAAACAAGCGCGAAGGCGCCAATACTCTGGGCGCGTTCGTTCAAGAGGAGCTGAGCTTTGGCCAAAGCGTGAACTTGCTGTTGGGCGCGCGCTACAGCGACGTGAAGTATCACGCGCAAGATTTCATCAACACCGCGCTCAACTCCGAAAGATCGTTTGCGCGCTGGACGCCGAAGCTTGGCCTCAACTATCGCCCGTCGCCGGCGCATAGTTTCTATGCGAATTGGGGCGGTGGCATCGAGGTGCCGGCCGGCAATGAAACCGATCCGGTCTCGACGTTTGGACAAGATTTGGTGTTTGCGATCAATCCCTTGCTCGATCCGATTCAATCGACTACGGTGGAAGCCGGCACCAAGCACATTATCGTTCCTGCTGGCGCCGGATTTCTGCGCTCGTTCTCGTATGATGTGGCGGCGTATGGAATCAAGATCAACAACGATATTATTCCGTATCGCGGCGGGAGATTTTATTTTACCGCCGGTGAAACGCGGCGTTACGGCCTCGAAGCCGGCGCCAACAGTCAGTTCGCCTACGGCGTTTCGCTGCAAGCGGCGTTTTCGTATGCCAGCAGCAAATATGTCGATTACAAAGTCGATTCGGTACACTACGGCAGAGCCGGAAGAATGGCGGATTACAAGGACAACAAGGTTGCCGGCGTGCCGGATGTCTTCTATAATCTCGCCCTGCGTTTTGAGCCGGCGAAATTGCGCTGGGCGTATTTCGAAATCAATTTGCAAGGCATCGGCGAATATTTTGTGGATGATGCCAATCGCACCAAGGTGCCGTCTTATAATATTTTAAATCTCACCGTGGGGTTGCGCCAGCCGCTGCAGCTCACGGAGGGTTTGGGACTGCACGCCTTTTTCGGGGTGAACAATCTGAACGACAAAAAATATGCGGCTTCGGTTTTCGTCAATCCGGATATTGTGAACGGCGCGCCGGTATATCTCGAGCCTGGATTGCCGCGCAATTACGTGATCGGCGTTTCTTTCACGGGGGGCAAAGCACAAAAGTGAGTTGACCTCACAGACCGGCCACTCCGAGTGGCCGGTCTGTTTCACTTTGAACTATATTAACGGTTCTTGCCTGTGAAAAACATACTATTCAATTCCACTGCCGTTCTATTATTACTCAATTTTGCCGGTTGTGGGACGCGTGAAGATTCTCAATCAGTGCCCGTCGCCGAAGTGGCAATGGCTCCGGAAGCAACCATAAGAGGAAAGTTCGCTTTTAAACAGATGGCTTCGGATCAAGCCGCGCCAACGCCGATAGCGGAATCTCGTTCACAAAGCCGGATGGTGATCAAAACTGCCAGCCTCAATATTGAGATTTCAAACTACGAGGAAACGCTCGCGCAGATTCAAAAAATCGTGGCGCAATACGGCGGCTACATCATTTCTTCCACGACACAAACGCTTGATAATAACGTTAAATCCGGAAACGTCACCATCAGAATCGATGCCAAGAGTTTTGAGCCCGCGCTGCAAGAACTCAAAAAATTGGCGCCAAAGGTCGAGCAAGAAAGCGTGCAAGGCAACGATGTCACCGAAGAGTTTTACGATTTGACCGCGCGGCTGGAGAACAAGCGCAAAGCGGAAAAGCGCTATCAGGAGATACTCGCTTCGGCCAAAACCACCAAAGATATTTTGGAGGTCGAACAGGCGCTCACCAACGTCCGCGAAGAGATCGAGCGCATGGAAGGCCGCAAGCGTTATCTCGAAGATCAAATCGCCTTGTCAACCATCACCGTCAATTTGCACGAGCCGTATCCGTTGATGGCATCGGGCCAATACGGCTTTCTGGCCAAACTGCGGCGCGGGATAGAAAACGGTGTCTCCGGCTTTTCAGAGGTGCTCAGCGCGTGCATCACTTTTGTCATTGCAGGGATTCCGGTTTTCGTGCTGCTCTTTATTGTAATTTGGGCGATCAGAAGGTATCGGCGAAAATCCAAAGCCGGCCCGTCCGTGAAATCGAACATGGCGGAGAAAAGAGACTGAGGAGAGAGCGAAGTCCGACTTGGGCATAAAGATTTTTCGAGTTTTGCAAAACTTTGCCGCCCAAGTCGGACTTCGCTCCAAAATCTTGAAAGTGTAATGAACCACGAATCAACCTTTCACTTGCTCTTCGTCGCCATTTTCGTGCTGAGTTTTTCGATCTCGGCTTACCATCGCCACCGAGCGCGAAAACAGAGCGGCAAAATTCCGCGGCAGGCGGAGGGAAAACTCTTCATCGCCCTGCGCCTGCTTCTTGCCGTGCCGTTGTATCTCGCTGCCGGCGCTGGTGGCCAAAGAGGAAGCCCAGTTGATTGAGAAATTTGGCAATGCGTATCGCGAGTATGTGCAGCGTACAGGCAGATTTCTGCCACGATTGAGTTCGCTAAAACACTAGTCTCTTTAAAATGATTTCTTTGCAGAAAAGCAAAACTTTTAGCTCACGGAATGGAACTCACGCGGAAATAAAAGACTTTTGCGATTCATTTCCGTGAGCCGTTCCGATTCCGTGAGCGGATTAATTCTTTTTTGGTTACGGCCCGTCCACGTTATGAAAATTAGGAGCAAATTATGTCTTCATTTTTTAGGCAACGAACTTCAATGGCACTTTTTGTCTTGGCTTTGCCCGTCATATTCATTTCTTTGGCTACGGCCCAAACTCAAAAGCCGGAAAAATCGCACGTCAAAGCCGAAACGATCGCGCCGCGGCCGGAAGACGTCGCCACGCTGGATGGGATTATCAAGGCGTTCTACGAAACGATCAGCGGACCGAAAGGTCAGCCGCGGCAATGGGCGCGCGATCGCACGTTGTACATTCCGGACATGCGCTTTGTCTCGCTGGAGATACGCGACGGCAAGCCGCACGCGGAAATCATGGATCACCAAACTTATGTTGACCGCACCAACGACTTCTTCGTGCGCGAAGGCTTTTTCGAGCACGAGATTCATCGCGTGACGAAATCGTTCGGCAATCTAACGCACGTATTCAGCACGTACGAGATGCGTTCAACGCCCGGCGGCCCGGTAACCGGCCGCGGCATCAACAGTATTCAACTTTTTAACGACGGCAAACGGTGGTGGATCGTCTCGGCGGTGTGGGATGACGAAAGACCGGACAATCCGATTCCGCAGGAGTTTTTACAGTGAGTCGCTTTGAGGTTAAAGAGACTTATTCTTTTTCGGAGGGATTGATGACGGCGAGACCTTCGTTCTTCGCGGCATTGTTGAGCACCTTGTCGGAGCCGAGGAAAGTGACTTCACGACCATTAAAAGCACTCAACACATTTTGAAAATATAACGCTGTTGCTAACTGCACAGAGTCGTATCCCCGTAAAGGATGCTTCTCAATAAGTTGCATGGCTAAATCAATGATAGGATCTAAAAGAAAAATGCGATGAAAATATGTCTGATAATCCCTTTTGAAATCTTCCCGTGCTTCGGAGATCATCGTCGAGGTTAAATCACCGGTTCTAAAACGCCGCTGCATGGCGGATAAAACTTCTGGGCCGGCAACATCGTTTACGAAGATATCATTATTTGGTATGTTGCGGCGGATTTCTCTCATGAAGGAACTGCCGGCTTCCTCGAGATAAATCTTGGTGATAGCACTGCTGTCGCAGTAATAAATCATCTTGGCCCCCGATCTTCAATGATGGTCTCGGAAAGAGGCTTGCCTTTTATCTTTCCCAGCTTGATCTCAGGAGGAGTTTTACCAATATTGTCAGGATTGTAGTGAACTTTCAAACCATTCTCTTCTAATTTTTTGAGAAACGTGAGTATCTCTTCAGGGGTGCGCCGGCGCTGTACGGTCACATACACCTCGGTGCCCTCCGCGATTTTCAGCGGTTCAACAGGCTCGATAACGCCATTGCGATAAACACCTCGAATTGTTTCGCTCATTTTATTCTCCTGTGTTTTTACGAAAAATACTAAATTTCACCTTAAATAGCAAGCTGAAAGATTTGAAAATCGGATTCCGTCATGCCAACCCCCAAGCGCGTCAAATATCCTCGCACCCCGCATTTGCCCTGGTCGCCCGGAAGAACCGGCGACGACATTTTGTTAGACTCAATACAGCATCTCGAAAAACTCAAAGACGCCGTTGTCACCGAAAAGCTGGATGGCGAGAACACCACGCTGTATCGCGATTATCTACACGCGCGCAGTATCGACAGCGCGTCACATGCTTCGCGCAATTGGCTGAAGCGTTTTCATGCCGAGATGAGCTACAAAATTCCGGCGGATATGCGCATTTGCGGCGAGAATCTGTTCGCCAAGCACAGCATCTTTTACAATGCGCTGACGAGCTACTTTTATGTTTTTGCCATTTTCAAAAATGACGCGTGTATGACGTGGGATGAAACCGTAGAATGGTGTCAAAGGTTGCAATTGGAGCCGGTACCGGTATTATATCGCGGCAAGTGGGACGAGGGAAAAATACGCGCGTGCTGGCGCAACGTATCTTTCTTTGGAGAAGAGCAAGAAGGCTATGTCGTGGGCAACGCGGCAAACTTCAGCTACGCCGATTTCAAATACAATGTCGCGAAATACGTGAGGGCAAGCCACGTCCGCACGACCAAAAACTGGAAGCGTGGCAGTATTGTTTCGAATCAGTTGGCGAAAGGATAAACCATGAACCAGCGAAAGCTCTGCGCCCTGCTCTTGGGAGTCACGTTTCTTCTCGCAGCCAATTTTAGCCAGGCTTCTTCAAAATACGAACTGGTGATCAAGAACGGCCGTATCGTGGACGGCAGCGGCAATCCGTGGTTTTATGCCGACATCGGCATTATCGACGGCAGAATTGCCAAAATCGGCCGGATCGATACGAGCGAAGCGGCGCAAGTTATCGACGCGCAAAATTTGATCGTTGCGCCCGGATTCATCGACGTGCATGCGCACGTGGAAAACGGCATCATGCGCATGCCAACCGCCGACAATTTTCTGATGATGGGCGTGACCACCATCGTCACCGGCAACTGCGGCGGCTCATGGCTGGCCATCGGCGATTCATTGCGATCACTCACAACGAAAGGTGTTTCAATTAATCTCGCTACGTTAGTCGGCCACAACACCGTGCGCCGCGCCGTAATGAAAGACGAAGCGCGCGACCCGGCGCCGGAAGAATTGGAAAAGATGGCGCAGTTGGTCGAGCAAGCGATGCGTGATGGTGCCGTCGGGCTTTCTACCGGGCTTATTTACATTCCCGGCACGTTTGCGAAAACGGATGAGATCGTCGCACTCGCAAAAGTCACCGCGAAGCACAATGGCATTTACGCCAGCCACATTCGCAATGAGGGCAATGAAGTGGTTGCAGCGATCAAAGAGGCTATTTTGATTGGCGAGACCGCCGGATTGCCGGTGGAAATTTCACATTTTAAAATTTCAAGCAAAAAGCTATGGGGACAAAGCCAAGTTACGACGAGCTTGGTGCGCGAGGCGAGAGAACGCGGCTTACAAGTGACGATCGATCAATACGCTTATCCGGCTTCGAGCACCGGACTTGAGACGCTCCTGCCAAGCTGGGTGCTGGATGGCGGGCGCGAGGCTGCTCTGGCCCGGTTGCGCGATCCCAACCAGCAGGAGCAAATCAAAAAAGAAATGATCAAAATGCAACGTGACCGAGGATTGAAGAACTATTCGTTCGCGTTCGTCGCCAACTATCGTCCTGATTCGACATTCAACGGCAGGAACATTGCGGAAATCACGCAACGGGTTCGCCGCAAGAAAAATGTCGGAACACAAGCCGAGCAGATCATTGCAATGTATCTTGCCAGTGAAGGCCGCGTCGGCATGGTTTATCACACCATGAGCGAAAAGGACGTCGAGCTCATTATGCAACAGCCGTTCTGCATGGTGGCCTCCGACGCCGGTGTGATTGAGATGGGGCAAGGCGTTCCACATCCACGCGGCTACGGCAACAACGCACGCGTGCTCGGCAAATACGTTCGAGACAAAAAACTCCTCGGCCTCGAAGACGCGATTCGCAAAATGACCTCGCTACCCGCGCAAACGTTCGGCTTCTGGGATCGCGGTTTGATTCGCGAAGGTTTTGCCGCTGATCTCGTTATTTTCGACGCTGCGAAGGTAATTGACCGAGCGACGTTCGAGCAGCCGCATCAATATGCCTCCGGCATTCGTGGTGTGCTCCTGAATGGGAAGATCGTCGTGAACGAAGGGAAGCACACTGGCGTGCGATCGGGGAAAATTCTTTATGGCGCAGGCAAGATGTAGCACAGGCAGCCTGCCTGTAAGCGAATTTGAATGTCATTTCGGAGAAATCTTTTTTCAATTCAGCATGTTTACTGAAGACAAAAAGGATTCTTACAGAATGACATTTCATATATTTGCACCCTTTAAAAATCCGTTGGCAGCTTTTATCCGTTGGACTTAGCTTTAGAATATTTTCGCATATCAAAAAAACCTGAGGATGGAAAAATGAATAGTCAACCGAACGACAAAGCGCGCCTCGACCAGCTTTGCATCACCACCATCCGCACGCTGGCGATGGACGCGGTGCAGAAAGCCAACTCCGGTCACCCCGGCACGCCGATGGCGCTGGCGCCGGTGGCGTTCGTGCTGTGGGATCGTTTCATGCGCTCCAATCCGCAAAATCCGGATTGGCCGAATCGCGATCGTTTCGTGCTCTCCGCCGGACACGCTTCGATGCTGTTGTACGGCATTTTACATATTACCGGTTACGATGTTACGCTGGATGATATCAAAAATTTTCGGCAATTGCATAGTAAATGCGCCGGCCATCCGGAATTTGGCCTGACACCAGGCGTTGAAACCACCACCGGCCCGCTTGGGCAAGGCCTAGCCAACAGCGTCGGCATGGCGATCGCGGAGAAGTGGCTCGCGAGTTATTTCAATCGTCCTGGTCACGATATTATCGGCTACAAAATTTTTGCGATTGCCGGCGACGGTTGCATGATGGAAGGCGTCTCCGGCGAAGCCGCTTCGCTCGCGGGCCATCTCGGTTTGAGCAATCTGGTTTGGATTTACGACAACAATCAAATTACCATTGAAGGCCACACGGCGTTGGCATTTAGTGAAGACGTGGCGGCGCGATTTATGGCTTATCATTGGAATGTCGAACGCGTCGGCGATGCCAACGATCTCGGCTTATTGGAGCGTGCCATTAAGACCGCGCGCAAAGAAACCGAGCGGCCCTCGTTGATTATCGTTGACAGCCATATCGCGTATGGCAGTCCCACCAAGCAAGACACACACGCCGCACACGGCGAACCGCTCGGCGAAGATGAAATCCGCGCGACGAAAGTCGTTTATGGTTGGGATCCCGACAAAAAATTCTACGTTCCCGATGAAGTCAAAAATTATCGTGAGCAATCTCTCGTGAAGGGCAAACAATTTGAAGAAGAGTGGAACAAAAAATTTGCCGCGTATGCCGCAGTGTATCCCGATTTGGCCAAGCATTTTCAAATGATGCAAAATCGAGAATTGCCCGTTGGCTGGGAGAAAGCTCTTCCGAATTTTGCGGCTGATGCCAAAGGCCTTGCCGGCCGCGAAGCCAACAACAAAATTTTGAACGCCATCGCCGCACAAATTCCCTGGCTCATGGGCGGCGCCGCGGATTTGGCGCCTTCGACAAAAACGTTGATCAAAGATGGCGGTGATTTCCAAAAGGGAAAATACAGCGGCAGAAATTTTCACTTTGGCATTCGCGAGAATGCGATGGGTTCGATTGCCAACGGCATGGCATTGAGCAAGCTCCGGCCTTACGTCGCCACCTTTCTCATTTTCTCGGATTATCAGCGCCCGGCGTTTCGCCTGTCCGGTTTGATGGAGCAGCCGGCGATTTATATTTTCACCCACGACAGCATCGGCGTCGGCGAAGACGGCCCGACGCACCAACCCATCGAGCATCTCGCCTCGCTGCGCGCCATTCCACGTCTCGAAGTCATTCGCCCGGCGGATGCGAACGAACTTGCGGTGATGTGGAAACACATCATGCAGCTCAAAGATCGGCCCGTCGCGCTCGTTCTCACGCGGCAAGCGCTGCCCACGTTTGATCGCACGAAATATGCTTCTGCTGAAGGCGCATTGCGCGGCGCTTACATGATGGCGGATTGTCAAGGCACGCCCGAAGTTATTTTAATCGGCACCGGCTCGGAAGTGCAACTGTGTTTGGGCGCGCACGAACAACTCATGAAAGAAGGCATCAAATCGCGTGTCGTGAGCATGCCGTGCTGGAGTCTCTACGAACGACAAGAATCCGCATATTGGGAAGAAGTCTTGCCGAGTTCTGTGCGCGCGCGCGTCGCCGTCGAAGCCGGTTCGACGTTTGGTTGGCGGCGTTACGTTGGAAGACACGGTGAGGGCAATGTTTTGGGAATGAGAACATACGGCGCTTCCGCGCCGATCAAGGATTTACTGAAAGAGTTTGGGTTGACGGTTGAGAGTGTCGTGAAAATGGCAAAGGAAACTGTTAAAAAGCTTTGAACGCGGATAACGCGGATGACACGGATTTTCGCGGATAAAGTACATTTTTGAACTCATCTCAACAGGAGGGCAAGCCATGTTACACGAAGAAATCACCGAGAAAATTCTTCAGGCCTTTTACAAGATCAACAACACGCTCGGTCATGGTTTTTGGGAGAAAGTATACGAAAACGCCATGGCCATTGAGTTGCGCAAAATGGGTTTCAATGTATCACAGCAGAAGAAAATCAAAGTCTAGTATGAAGATGAAGAAGTTGGAGATGACGAGTCAGATTTAATCGTCAACGCTTTGGTGATTGTCGAGACCAAGGCCAAAGAAAGCTTGCGTGAAGAACACGAAGCTCAGTTAATAAACTATCTGAAAGCCACGAGAATTGAAGTAGGGCTTTTGATGAATTTTGGCAAAAAGCCGGAATTCAGAAGAAAAGTCTTTTCAAATGACCGGAAACAAATTCCGTGAAAATTCACTTCATCTGTGTTCAAAATTCTCTAGATTTATTAACAGACAAAATCCGCGACAATCCGCGTTATCCGTGTCAGCCGCGTTCAAAGTTTTTAATTCAGGAGTTTCTATGTCCAAATTACACGACCTCAGCAAGCTCGGCCAATCCATTTGGTACGATTACATTCGCCGCGCCTTTCTCACGCAACGTGAATTAGGCGCGCTGGTTGCACAAGGCCTGCGCGGCGTAACCTCGAATCCATCCATATTTGAAAAAGCCATCGCTGGCAGCGCGGATTACGATAAAGCTTTGCAGCGACTCAGTGAAACCTGCAAATCCGTCGATGAGTTTTATGAAGCGCTGGCATTGGAAGATATCACGCGCGCCGCTGATTTACTGCGGCCGGTTTATGAGGCGACCAACAGCCTCGATGGTTATGTGAGCCTCGAAGTGAGTCCGAAGCTGGCGCACGACACGAACGGCACGATTGCCGAAGGCTTGCGGCTCTTCAAAGCCTTGAACAAGCCGAATGTCATGATCAAAGTTCCCGCAACGCCAGCGGGACTTCCGGCGATCACCGCGTTGATTGCGGCGGGCGTGAACGTTAACGTCACGCTCATTTTCAGCAACGAGGTTTATGAAACCGTTGCCGAAGCTTATATCGCCGGATTGGAAAAATTCGGCGGTGATCTCAGCAAAGTCGCGTCGGTTGCTTCCTTCTTCGTGAGCCGCATTGATTCTGCTGGTGATTCTCTTTTGGCTGCAAAAGGCAACACCGCGCTGCAAGGCAAAATCGCCATTGCCAATGCGAAGATGGCGTATGCCGCATTCAAAAAAATTTTCAGCGGCCCACGTTGGGAAAAACTTGCGGCGAAAAAGGCGCAAGTGCAGCGTCCGCTGTGGGCGAGCACGGGCACAAAAAATCCGCAATATCCCGACACGCTTTACGTCGATGCACTGATTGGCCAGCATACGGTGAACACCGTACCGCCGGCAACGCTCAACGCATTTCTCGATCATGGCAAAGTTGCTTTGACACTTGAAACCGGCGTTGAGGAAGCCAAGGCGCAATTGGCGCAATTAAAAGCGCTCGACATTGATCTCAACGCCATTACGAAAAAACTGTTGGATGAAGGTGTCATCACTTTTGTCAAATCATTCGAAGCGTTGATGGCGAGTATCGCCGAGAAGCGCGACCGTTTGGTTGCCGGACAGAAGAGTTACAGTTTCAGCCTCGGCGATTATCAAACAGCGGTAGAGAAAGCGCTCGCTGATCTGCGCGACAATAGCATCATGGCGCGCATTTGGAAACACGATCACACCGTTTGGAAGCCCGACCCAACGGAAATCACCAACCGCCTGGGTTGGTTGCACAGTCCGGAAGTGATGGTGGAAGCCATTCCGGAGATTACCGCGTTCGTCGATTCGGTGCGCGCCGAAGGTTACACACACGCGTTGCTGCTCGGCATCGGCGGCTCGAGCCTCGCGCCGGAAGTTTTTCGTTTCACCTTTGGAGTAAAATCAGGCTATCTCGATCTTGCCGTGCTCGACAGCACCGATCCGGATGCGGTGCTTGCTCATGCCAAACGACTCGATCCGGCGAAGACGCTTTTCATCGTCTCCACCAAATCCGGCGGCACGGTTGAGACTTTTTCATTTTTTAAATACTTTTATAATTGGACAGCGGAAAAAATTGGCCAAGAAAAAACCGGCGCGCATTTTATTGCAATCACCGATCCTGGCAGCGGACTGGCTGACACCGCGAAGAAATACAATTTCCGCAAAACGTTTCTCAATGATCCGAACATCGGCGGACGCTATTCGGCGCTCTCATATTTTGGTTTAGTTCCAGCCGCGTTGATCGGTGTGGATTTGAAAACGCTGCTCGAACGCGCGCAAACGATGGCTTGCAACAGCGAAGGCTGCAATTGCCCGTACGGTGGCGATAATTCCTCAGCCAAGCTCGGCGCGATTATGGGAGAATTGGCTCTGAAGGGTCGCGAAAAAGTCACATTGGTTCTTTCACCGCCGATCAAATATTTCGGCGCGTGGGCCGAGCAGTTGATTGCCGAGAGCACCGGCAAAGAAGACAAAGGGATTTTGCCGGTTGATGGCGAAGAACTCGGTACGCCTAATGTTTATGCCGACGATCGCTTGTTTGTTTACTTGCGTCTCGAAGGCGACTCGACACACGATGCCAAAGCCGAGGCGCTGCGGCAAGCCGGACATCCGGTCGTGCAGCTCAATCTGCGCGATTTGTACGATATTGGCGGCGAGATCTTCCGTTGGGAAATGGCTACGATCATCGCCGGTCGAAGACTCGGCATTAATCCGTTTGACCAACCGAACGTCGAATTGGCAAAAGTGCTGGCGCGGCAAATGGTCAGCGCTTATCAAAAAGAAGGCAAGCTGCCGGATCAGACACCGACCCTGCGCGTCAATGGCGTCGCAGTTTATTCGGACATTGCTGCAACATCTTTGGACGAAGCGCTTGGCAAATTTTTGGCGCAGGCGAATTCAGGCCGCAGCCATACGGTCGTAGGCTACGTCGCGTTACAAGCTTATGTCCAGCCAACGCCTGAAACCGAGGCGGCATTGCAAAAACTGCGCACCAAAATTCAAACCGGCTTGCGTCTTGCCACGACGGTTGGATACGGCCCGCGCTTTTTGCATTCCACCGGCCAATTGCACAAAGGTGATGCCGGCAACGGGCTTTTTATTCAATTCACTTCCGATTCGGTGCAAGATGCACCCATTCCTGATGAAGCTGGCGAGCCAAAATCTTCGATGACTTTCGGCGTGCTCAAAATGGCGCAAGCGTTGGGAGACCGGCAGGCGTTGATCGATGCCGGCCGCCGCGTCATTCGTTTTCATCTCGGCAAGAATGTTGTCGAGGGATTGCAACGATTGGCCGAAGTGGTGAGGTGATTCTAAAAATTCGGACGCGGCAACACGAATCAAAACTACGATAGGAATTTCAACTGAAGCCATGCAGCCCGATCTTCGCATCTTTCCAACCGCCGGTGATCTTAACCGCGCCGCAACAGAAACTTTTGTGCAGCTTGCCAATAACACCATTGCGCGGCAGGGCCGCTTTGCTGTCGCTCTCGCCGGCGGCAATACGCCTCGCGCAATTTACCAATTATTGGCAACCGAATATCGCGAACAAATTCCGTGGTCAAAAGTGCATTTGTTTTGGGGCGACGAGCGCTACGTGCCGATAAACGATCCGAACAGTAATTATCGCATGGTACGCGAAGCGCTGTTGGATCACATTGCCATCGCCGCGGAAAATGTTCATCGCATGCCAACCGAATTTATTCAACCCGAAACCGCAGCGCTAAATTATGAAAAAACGTTGCGCGATCTCTGGCCTACCATATTGCCGCGTTTCGATTTGATCCAGTTGGGATTAGGCCCCGACGGACATATTGTTTCTCTGTTTCCAAATTCACTGCTACTTCAAGAAGAAAATCGCCTCGTCGCCGTGGTGACGGACAGCCCCAAACCGCCGCCAACTCGACTCACGTTGACACTGCCGGTGATCAATCGGGCCGCACAAATTCACTTTTTCGTCAGCGGCGCTGAAAAAGCGGAAGCGTTGCAATCAACTCTCGAAGGCCCACGCGATCCGCAAAAATTTCCGGCGCAAGCGGTGCAACCGATAAATGGCGAGCTAATTTGGTGGATAGATAAGAAGGCAGCCGGCCTACTTGAGTTAGGATTTTCTCATACAGCCGACTAATTTTCAGCAGAGCATTTGAAATTTATCGAACCTCCATCTTTGACAATCAAGTTCGGTGATGTTATATTATAGCCATCTCATTACTCATGAGACGTGAATCTTTTGAATCAAACCCAAAACCTAGTTTTTAATTGAAGTGTTTTTAAAATCCGAAAGCCCGATGCCTGAAGGCATGACTACAAGCATTTTCCACTATGGAAAAACGATATAGAATTTTTGTATCTGTGTTCATTTTTATTTCGTGGCTGCTGCAATCTTGCTCAACCCAACCGGAGCAAGCGCCACAAGCCGCTATTGAAAAGAATCTCATGACAAACACCAATGGACATCCACCCTCAGTCAGCGACCTCGACGCCGACGGCTTCCCGGATGTCTGCGAGCTGGATGACGAGGCCGACCGCCGCAATTTTCGCCGCTGGTTCGTTTCGATTGCCGAGTCACAATTGTATAAAGAAGATCCGGGGTGGCGCCAAGATGATCATGATTGCGCCGGCCTGGTTCGATTTGCTTATCGTGAAGCATTAAAACAGCACGACACCAAATGGCTTCGCCGCAAACCGTTTCTCGTTGATGCCGCAATTGCCGATGTGCGCAAATACAATTATCCTGACGTGCCGCTGCTCGAAACAAAAATTTTTCGCACCCGCGACGGCCGGTTTAGCGAAGCGGATTTGAACGATACCACGTTTGCGGTTACTGCGCTTGCGGCAAAATTGCGCAGCTACAATGCGGTGTTTTTTGGGAAATCGCTGGAAAATGTGCGGACCGGCGACTTGCTCTTTTTTTTAAACACCGGCGATGTTCACATGCCGCAACACGCGATGATTTTTGTTGGTGATAGCCGTAAACCAACGAGTTTAAATGATTATGTCATCTATCACACCGGCCCGCGCGATGACAAGCCCGGCGTTTTGAAAAAAGTGCGCTTGGCTGATTTAGTGAAACACCCGGACGACCGCTGGCATCCCGTGCCGGAGAACCGGTATTTTTTGGGGTATTATCGCTGGAAGATTTTAGATTAACTTGGAGTGTTGGAGTATTGAATTGCCGGAATATTGGTAAACCCGGCGTCCCCAACACAATCCAGTCATCCACCATCGAACAACAAAATTTGAAAACACTCTTAGCGAACTCAATATCTGAGGTGTCATCATGAAAGATAAATGCCTTGCATTGTTTTGGACAATTGCGCTGGTGCTGGGTTTGACAGCATCAGCACATGCCCAATACTTCAGCCTTGAAACCTCCAAAATTTATTCCCCCGGCGAGAAGGTGGTGGTCAATCTTTCGTCACGGGGCGTCGGCGGTTCAATTTTCTTTCGGGCTTACAAGATCGAGAATCCGATGGATTTTTTCCAGCGGCAATCGGATCCGCACAGCCCGCAGCAACTGTTGAGCGTGCGCGAGGCCAACGCGATCGACATTCTCCGCTCGTCGCGCCAGCGTTTGCAGCGCGATCAGCGCCAGGTTTTTCGCGACAATATGTCGCCGCAGACTCGCACCACCGTGAAAAACACGCTCGGCATTGAAACCTTCTCAGTCGGAGCGCGCGCCGGTCGTCTGCTTTCGGTGCTCAAGGATTATCCGCTGCTGAAGACGTGGGAGATCACGGAATTTAAAAATCCCAACGAGTATTCTTATCGCGATGTTGACATCGATTTACAAGAGCCAGGCGCGTATCTTATCGAAGCCTTCAACGAGAAGCTGATGGCGCACACGGTTGTGGTGATCTCGAACCTCGGCATGATCACCAAAAGTTCGCCCGAAGGCACGCTGATTTTCATCACCAATAAAAAGACCGGCGAACCGGTCGCCGAAGTGAGCTTGCGCCTCGTGCAGAATCGCCAAGAGAAAGCGACGGTCGTCACGGATAAAAATGGCCTGGCGCGTTTCGCAGTGGTTAAAGACGAAGAAAACGAATCATCCCTGCTCATTCTCGGCCAAAAAGAAAATCACTTTGTGCTCTCCGATCCCTATTATTGGGGCTTCGGCGAGACCCGGCAATTCGTCGTGCATGCTTATACCGAACGCCCGATTTACCGCCCGCAACAAATCGTCTATTTCAAAGGCATCGTCCGCGCCGCGACCGACGAAGGCTATGAAGTCTACGACAACAAAGAGATCGAAGTGAAAGTCAATGACGCGCGCGGCAATGAGATTTATCGCCAGACGCTGAAAACCAACGACAACGGCACTTACAGTGGCGAGCTGACGCTCGGCGAAGAGCCGCCGTTGGGAATTTATGAGCTGACGACTTCGATTCCGGACGGCATCACACATTATGCGTCTTTCAAAGTCGAGGAATACAAAAAGCCGGAATACAAAGTCGAAGTGAAAACCGACGAGGAGCAATACGCCAACGGCGATTTGATCACCGCAACGATCAAAGCGGATTATTATTTTGGCAGTCCGGTGGCGAATGCGCAGGTGGATTATTACATTTTTCGCAGCCGTTATTGGCGGCCGTGGTGGTATGGCACCGAATACGCCTGGTACTACGAAGACGAAGCGCGAGACGATGAAAGTTATTCTTATCGCGCCGAGCTGTTGGAGAGCAACACCGGCTATCTCGATGAAAACGGTGAATACACGATGACGTATCAAACCAGCAGCGCCACGGAGGATTACTCTTATCGCATCGAAGCGCGCGTCGTGGATGCGAGCCGGCGGCAAATCATCGGTTCCGAGCAAGTCGTGGTGACACGCGGCTTGTTCATAGTTTCGACTTATACGAACAAATACGTTTACGCGCCCGGCGACGAGGCGATCCTCACGATCAAGACCGAAGATTTCAAAAACAATCCGGTCTCCACGAAAGTTTTGGTGGAAGTGTATTCGCGTGAGTGGAAGTCAGGGATCGGTTGGCAGAACAGCAAGAAAATTTATTCGCAATCGATCAACACCGATGCCAACGGCAGCGCCACGGTCAAATTCAAAACGAGCGAGAGCGGCTATTATTTTATCTCGGCCGGCAGCGCCGACAGCCGCGGCAATAAAATTTCCACCGAGGATTATTGCTGGGTCAGCTCCGGTGCGGGTTATTACAGCTATGAATCGAAGGGCATCGAAATTATTCCCGACAAGCCGAGCTATCAGGCCGGCGAGACAGCGCACGTGCTCGTGATCTCGCCGGTGAAAAATGTTTGGGCGCTGATTACCTCGGAAGGCCCGACGATACTCAACCAGCAAGTGGTGAATATCAAAGGCACTTCGCAGGTCGTCGATTTGAAAATCGAGGAAAAACATCAGCCCAATTTTGCCTTTGCGGTGGCAGTACTGGCGAATGACGAATTTTATTCCGGCAGCAAAAATGTGATCGTGATTCCGGAGGAGAAGTTTCTCCACGTCGAGATCGAAACCGACAAAGACGTGTATCGCCCGCAAGATGACGGCGAGTTGACGGTCAAAGTCACCAATAAAGACGGCGACGGCGTAGCAACCGAGCTGTCCGTCGGCATCGTTGACGAGAGCATTTATGCGCTAGCGCCGGACATCACCAAAGATATCAAAAAGGTTTTTTACAGCAAACGTTACAATCGCGTGAGCACGCATTCTTCCGTGTATTTCCGTTTCTACGGCTATTCGCGGGGATTAAATTCGGCTTATGCGGCAAAAGTTGAAAACGCCTTCTCGCGCCGCAGTTTTGCCGATGTGAAAGCGGACAAATTCAAGGAGGCGCGGGTGCGCAAAGATTTTCGCGACACGATGTTTTGGCAGGCGCACGTGCGCACAAATGGCGACGGTATCGCCAAACTCAAAATTCATTTTCCGGATAATCTCACGACGTGGCGCGCCACCGTTCGTGCCATCTCAGAGAAAACCGAGGTCGGAGAAAAAATTCACAAGGCCATCACGCGGCAGGATTTGATCGTGCGCATGGAAACCCCGCGCTTTTTCATTCAGGGCGACGAGCTGACCATCTCGACGATCGTACACAATTATCTTTCGCAGGATAAGCAAGCCAAAGTGAGCCTGCAAGGGCAAGGCGTTCAAATTGAGCCCGCCGGTGAAAAGCTCATCACGGTGCCGCAAAACGGCGAGAAACGCGTGGATTGGACGGTGCACATCAATAATGTTGGCACGGCGACATTGACCGCAAAGGCGCTGACGAATGAAGTCTCGGACGCGATGCAACTCAACGTGCCGGTGCTGCCGCACGGCCTTAAAATGTCGGAAGCCACGGTTGTCGATATTGAAGAAGAGAACGCGGTGCGCGACAAAACCATTGTCATTCCAAACGATGCGAATCCGGCAACGGCTGAATTGTTCGTTTCGGTTTCGCCGTCGCTCGCGGCGACGCTATTGACGGCGCTCGAAGATTTGGCCGGTTATCCGTATGGCTGCGTTGAACAAACGATGAGCCGATTTTTGCCCACCGCTGTTGTGGCGTATACGGCGAAAAAGCTTAACCTCAATCTAAAGCTGCAATTGATGAATGAGCTGCCGAAGATGATCGACAAAGGCCTCAAAGCGCTTTACAATTATCAACACAGCGACGGCGGTTGGGGCTGGTGGGAGAATGACGCGACGCATCCGTACATGACCGCTTATGTCGTTTACGGCCTCGCGTTGGCCAAACAAGCCGGCCACAAAATTTCGGACGAAGTGCTGGCGCGTGGCGCCAACTCGTTGGCACGACAGCTCGTGCAGGCCAAGCTTTCTGCGAAAGAAATTTCCGGACTCGGAAATGGCGGCGGCACATACGAGTTCATCGACGCGACGACGCAGGCGTACATGCTCTATGCGCTGCAAACGGCGCAAAAAGCCGGCGTAAAAGTTGACGCCGCGCTTGATGCGCAATTGGCCAAATTGCAAAAGGCCGACATCAACGATTACGCGCGCTCGCTGCTGGCGATGGTTTCCTACAGCCAAAACAAAACCGATCTCGCCAACCAGCTCGCGACGCAAATTGAGAACAATTGCATCGAGACCGGCACGGCGTGCTCGTGGGGCGGCAAATCGTGGCACTACAACTGGCAGGATGATTATGTCGAGACCACGGCTTTTGCAGTGAAGTCGCTCGTGCAGGTGAAATACGGCAGCGCACGTATCAACAGCGGCATTCGCTATTTGCTCACGCAGAAGCGCGGCAATGCCTGGCGCTCCACCAAAGACACCGCGATGATCATTTTCGCGCTCGTCGATTATCTCGAAAAGAGCAAGGAACTCGATCCGAATTACAAAGTGAAAATTTACCTCAACGACAAGCTCGTCTTCGAGAAGCAAATGACGAAGAACGAGGCGTTGATGCCGGAGCAGTCGATCCGCCTCAATGGCGGCAATTTGCGCCTCGGCGACAATCGCATTCGTATCGAGAAGGATGGCGCCGGCAAATTCTACAGCACGTTCCGCAGCGTTTATTACGCCGCCGGTGAAAACTTGAAAGCAAGCATGGCCGGATTCGGCGTGAGACGCGAATATTACAAACTCACGCGTGAACAGACTGCTGACGGCATTCAATATGCTAAAGCGTCTTTCGCCGGCACGCTGCGTTCCGGCGACGAGGTCCTGGTGAAAGTCACCGTCACCTCGAATACCGATTACGAATATTTCATGCTCGAAGATCCACTGCCGGCGGGCGTCGAAGTGATCAAAGATGAAAGCGGCTACAACATCATTGGCGAATCGGCCTATCGCGGCCCGAGAGAGCAAGAATACGAAGGCGAAAGCGAGGGAGGCAGCGGCTATTGGTACGCCGCCAAAGAAATTCGCGACGAGAAAGTGGCGTTCTTTGCGACGCGTTTGCCGGCTGGACGGCACGATTTCATGTATCTGCTCCGCGCTCAAATTCCTGGCGATTATCACGTGATGCCAACGATTGCGAATTTGATGTACTATCCGGAGTATCAAGGCAACGGCAACGAGGCGAGGGTGAGGATTGTTGAATAAAGTTGCCGGATGCTGGGTGCCCATGTTTCTGCTCATACTCGTACTCATGCTCGCTTTTCAAGACTTCAATAGCGAGCACGAGTACGAGATTTTATAGAAACCATGGCACAACGTTATTGCCAAGAAGTGAAGTTGCCTCTTTGGCTGCGGCAATGACCACTCCGCGTTGTTTGGATTGACCTGCAATTTTCTTCCATTTATTCAATCCCTCAAAATGCCCCGGCAGAATCGTCTGTGTCGACTTGATCTCAAAAGGGTATAAGCGCCCGTTGCGCTCGACGAGCAAGTCGATCTCCAATCCATCGTTCGACCGCCAGTAGTACATTTGCGGCGGCTCGCCGCGATGCTGAAAAATCTTCGCCCAATTGGCAATGACCATGGTTTCAAAAATAGAACCAAGCATCGGGCCATTCATCAGCGGCTCGGTATCGTGCAAACCAAGCAGAAAAGTGGCGATCCCCGTGTCCATGAAATAAAGTTTGGGGCTTTTTATCAAGCGCTTGCCAAAATTGTTGAAGTACGGCGGCAAGAGAAAAATTTGATGGCTGGCTTCGAGAACACTCAGCCAGCTTTTAATCGTAGGAACCGAAACGCCGACATCGCGCGCCAATTCAGATTGATTCAAGATCTGCCCGGTGCGACCGGCGCAGAGCCGTAGAAAGCGTTGAAAGGTGTTGAGATCGCCAACGTTGACGATTTGCCGCACGTCCCTTTCCAAATAAGTTTGAATATAACCTGCACACCACAGTTGCCGATCAACTTCGGTATTCACACGGATTTCCGGATAGCTGCCACGCAACAGCCAATTCTCCAATTCCGGCGCTGTTTGAGGAGAAGTATTTAGAGTGGGCCATTTGCCGCCAATTTGCGTTTCGAGAATTTGGTCGATCGTACGGCTTTTTGCAGCGGCAATTTCTTCAATGGCTAAAGGCAATAAAGCAAGCACGGCGCAGCGCCCGGCAAGGGATTGGCTGACATTCTGCATGAGAGCAAAGTTTTGCGAGCCTGAAAGAATCCATTGCCCCGGCTTGCGCTTGGCGTCAATGGCGGATTTGATGTAATTCAGCAGTTCGGGTGCATACTGCACTTCATCAAAAATCACCGGTGGCGGTGTTGCTGCAAGGAAAGCGACCGGATCGGCAAGCCATCGCACACGTTGGTCGGGGTTTTCCAGTGAGACATAACGATGGGTGTTCGCAAATAATTTTTGCAATAAAGTCGTTTTACCGGACTGCCGTGGCCCCGTCACTAATATCGCCGGAAAGGTTTTAATGGCGCGCCGAATCGTCCCCTCGAGCGTGCGGCTGATATAAGTATCCGTCATGGGCTTATTCTCCGTCTTTTATTGGAAATCAATAGCATTTGCCTGACGGAATAATATAAGCTTTGTATATTTAAAATTCAACTTTAAATTTGCAAAATGCTCGTAGTAGCTGAATTTTGCACGATATAAAAATTGAACCGATTTTTCATTTACCATGCCACACTCAAACTCACGCCCCGCCCCGCCGGAATGATCCGCCATTGCAAACCGCCCATCCCTTTTTCGTTCTTTTTCGCCTCGAGCCATTTGGAAACTGAATTCACGCTGACAATTGCTAGGGCGTTGCCGAGCACGACGTCCGTCAACCAATGGTCTTCGTTGTACATGCGGGACAGGCCGGCGATGCCGCCAAGGCCATACAGCACGACTTTGGCCGGCGCACTATCGATGCGCTTGGCAAAAGTATGCGAAGTCGTCATCGCCACCATGGCGTGTCCAGAAAAGAAAGAGTAATATGCCTCTTGGTTGCGAAACGGATCAAATTCGTGATTGCCGAGTCCGAGGTGCGGGCGCGCCCGGCCTGTGGCTTTTTTGGTGACGGTTTGAATGATGCCATCGGGCAGAAGCGAAGCCGATAGAATCACACACGATTCTCGCAGCCATTCGCTGCCGGCAATCAATCCAACCGCATACAAACTGCCGGTGAGAATGACGACCGTTGCCGGCTCGCCATACTTTATTCCAACGTCAGACAGTTTGTCCGCAGTTTTGCTGTGGTTGCGGAGGAAAAACTCATTGACCTCTTCATCCAAGAATGAAAGCGCAAACGTGCCACCCAAAACCGAGACAAAGATCGCCCAATCTTTGCCGTGCCAGCGCAACAGCGAAGTCAGCACGTGTCCCGTGCCGCCGAGAACGTGAGAAGCATCGGATATGAATTTTCCAGGGAGAGATGAAGATTGGTTTTGTTGGGCCAACGATAGAGAGTTTATGCTGATCAAAAAGATCAACAGCCAGCAGAATCGCAAAGATTGAGGCATAAAAGTTCCTTCAATGAATGAGCAAAAGTTTTCGAGTCACATATTCCCTCTCCCGATGTGCTTTAAGGAAATAAATACCGTTGCTCAAATGCAACGATGCCGGCTGCCATTCGGCTCGCCACAGCCCGTTGCCGGCATTTTTGATTTCCAGCTCCGCAATGCGAGCGCCAAGCAAATTGTAGATCGCCGCCCGCGGTGTTTGATTTGGCATTGCGCCATCGGCGTGCAATGAAATGTTTAGCCGCTCGCGAAACGGGTTCGGATAAGCGTGCAACTCAAAAGTGTTTGGCAAAGCCATTGGATCGGCAATGCGGGTGCTGCCCGCGCCGCGAAAGAAATTGAGGCCGCCGTCACTCTCTCCAATCAGCAGATCGATGTGGCCGTCGCTGTCCCAATCAGCAAACATCGGCGCCGCAAAGAAGCCAATGTCGATGCCGGCAAAATTTTTTTGCTCGAAAGTGAAAGAGTCCGCCGCCACGCCGCGAAGATGGAGAATCGTCCCGTCGAACCCGCCGATGAAAAGATCCACTCTGCCGTCGCGGTCCCAATCGTGCAAAAAGGGAACGCCATACTCAAAATTGGAAGCGGGCTGAAATTTTTTCTTGAATTGAAAACGCGGCGTGCTCGCTTGACCAACATTCTCGAAAATGTTGATCGTCGCGCTGTCCAGGACGCCGATGAAGAGATCGTAATCGCCGTCACGATCGATATCGGCAAAGTGCGGCGCCGCAGCACCGCCGGCATTGATATTTTCAAAATCGTTGGTGATCCACATAAAGTCGGGGACGCGCGCCGAGCCGCGATTTTCATAAAAAGCGATTTTTCCGAAAAACGATCCGACAAAAAGATCGAGGTCGCCATCTGCATCGATATCAGCGAAGGTTGGCGTCGCCGAAAACTGTGTGTTCGGCTGAATATACGGCAGCGCGTCGGTTACCCATCGCAAAGCCGGCGCCGTTGCCGAGCCGAGGTTTTCATAAAAACTGATTTGGCCGTCGATGTTGCCGATAAAAAGATCCAGATCACCGTCCGCATCGATGTCAGCCAATGCCGGCGCGCTGTTGCTGCCAACGTCGATCATCGTCAGGAAATTGTTGGTCACGGGTTGCAGTTGCGGGGCGGTCGCCGTGCCGGCATTGCGATAGAAGATGAAGTTATCCAGGCTTTGTTGCACGCAAGCCACAAAAAAGTCGAGATCACCGTCGCCATCGATATCGGCGAAGCGCGGAATGTTGTAACCGTTCGTTATCACCGGCTGCGGCTTCGGGAACAAAGTGTCCGTCATCGCAACTTTGGCCTCGCCGGGGTCGCCGTCGTTGCGCAAGTAGTACATCCCTTTGTGAAAAAAATCGCCGTAGAAAAAATCAAGATCGCCGTCGCCGTCAAGATCGGCAAATTCGATGGCGCTGGCGCCGTGCCGGTTTGGGCCCGGAAACGGCTGCGAATATGGCGACAGAGAGGCTTTGCCAAAGGAAACAATCAGCAGGTTTTGCCATCGTTCTGTTTCAAATTGCAATAAAGTCGCATGCCGGCTGCCGACATTTTTATAGGAAGCGATTTCGCCGGTGATGACGCCGCTAAAAAATCGTAATCGCGGTCGGCATCGATGTCGGCAAAAACCGGGATGCTGGTTAATTGGCTGAACACCGGCTGGCCGTTGAAACTCAGCACGGCGCGCTCTTCGAGAACGAAATTGGCTTGTCTGCCGGAGCCATTGTTGCGATAAAAGGTGAGGCCCTCGTCCTCATTGGCATGATATAAATCCGGATCGCCATCGCTTTCCATATCCACGAAATAAAACCAGTTCCGCACGTTGATATCCTTAAAGGCATCGGGAACCAGGCGGAATTGCGGCGTGCGCGAGGTGCCGATATTCTCCAACAATGTCAATTGCCCATCCGCATCGGAAATGAAAAGATCGACATCGCCGTCACCATCGATGTCGACAAATTGGGGGATGAAGCGATCCAAGCCGCCGAGAAAAGGCAAGGCCAATTGCTCACCATTGCGCTCGACGGGAATGTCGTTAGCAGTGCGGATGAAATCTTGGGCAAGGGAATCATGAAGAGAAATCAAAAATAAAAAAATGAAAATGTCATTCCGAAGGAATCTTTTTTGACACACAAAGAGCACCTTGAATTTCAAAAAGATTCTTTCAGAATGACAGTAAAATTGGCGGCGGTTGGTTGCTTCGATTACTTGTGCTGCTCTCATTAGTTTATGGTTATTCGTTTCGTCACTTTCGCCATATCCACAATTGGAACTTTGGCAACGAGATCGCCCAAACCCAGCTCGCGGAGAAAATAAGGCGGCAAAGTCCGAAACCGCAGCATAACTTCGAGATTGATTTCACCCGAGAGATTTTGTGGCAACACGAACTTGTATGATACGGTTTTCGAGCCAAATGTTGGAATCAAATTATTCTCGACGGTTTTTGCCTGCCAAAAGAACAGCACCTCTTTGCCGGTCTCATCATACATGAGTTGACGAAAGATTGTCAAGTCAGGATCGGCTTTGGGATTGAGCGCGCTGTGATGATCCATGAGATCGCCGTTGGCATCGAGTTGGCCGCTTTGGTAAATTACTTGGCTGGCCTGATCGCGCGCCACGACGGCAATCCACATCTGGCGCTCCGCCGTTACGCCGGAAGGCAAACTATGCCCGACGTAGTTGTTTTCTACAGTCACTGCAATTTTCAATGTGTCTCCGGCGCTAGACGCATCCGGACTCGTCACGATTAAATCTGCTGAAGATTGCAAGAGCTTTTCGGCCATTTGGCGCTGCAATGCCGCGTACGGAAAATCGACGAGCGGCACGTCGACGTCGACGAAATAGTGGCGATGAACTTTATCGCGCTGCGGTCCGCCGGTCGCCGCTTCTCCCGCGTAAGTCGGCATGTGGCAATCCTGGCAATCCACCGACATGCCGGCGAACGTCGCTCTCACCCACTCCGTAAAGGTCTCTTCAAGTTTTGCGCCTAAGCCATTCACCACCTCGTGGCAAACGCCGCAAAACTCCGAGCGGTCGAACACGGCGTTGAACGAGGATTGATGAAAATTGTTGGGCGCCGGATTCGCCATGGAGCCGTACTTCGTGTTGCCCGGCGTCAATTCAAAATCGGCGTTCATCGTTTTATTGATCTTGGTGATGGTGTGGCATACATCGCATTGCACGCCGTGCTGAGAAATCGGCGAGAGATCGTTGCGATTGAAGAACGGCGGCGTTTCGCCGGTCAGACTTGCAATCGGGCTATGGCATTTGGTGCAGAATTGATCGAGCTTGCCGCCGGTTTCTCGCTGGCCGCGCTCGTGCATGGCAAAAAAAACCGGATCGACGAAGGCGTAGGCGTGCATCGAGCTGCGCCACTCGTTGTAATGATTGGGATGGCAGCTCGCGCATTGCTCCGGCGCGCCAAAATCCGTTACGTTGAATTTCGGCGTTGCGCCATCCGGCGGCGTCGGCAGGTTGGAATCGCTGTTTTGGCAGGCGGCACATAAAAGAAGAGGGGCGAAGAAACTTACCCGCAATGTTCTTGATTGTTGCATCTTTTTAAAAAGAGCCTTGACTTTTGTATCTTAACAATGTATATTTGCATAAAGAGAGTGAGTAAGTCCTGTATAGCTCCTGCGGTGTTCCCTTCCATAGGTAGGTAACAGAGCCGCGGGGTATTGCGCTATACAGGGGTCGCTCTCTTTTTATTTTTCCGGATATACTCGCTCAAACTTGATCTTCTCTCGAAATACATCATACCATTCAGTATCACCACCTTCGTACTTGCGATAGATTCCCCATGAAAATAGATCCACCGCTTGCAAAGGCTTTGTCTTGTTGGAATTGTGATGATCGATAAAAAGCGGTATTTGTGGCGGTATCTGCGATTCTATCTGCAAACGCAATAGTTCATTAAACTCCCGCATTGCAACGCCGCCCATTCTTTTATCCAAAACAAAAGTCGCTCGAGTCGACGCTGTTTCAAGTGGGAGCGCCTTGATCACTAAATGTGTAATGAAGCGATAGATCCGGTTATGGTTGAACTGAAGATGATTGCCAAAACGGGTCTTATCAAGAATCACGGTATAGAGATGAAATGGAATGGTCGCAATTTGCCGGTAAAAATACTGTTTGACTGCAAGCGAGGTATTGGTCGCTTTGAGTTCATTGATCGAGCGTGTCTGGTACGAACGACTTTGGTGAATTTTATTCTTCAGCGTTCGCGCAACCGCTTTCTCAATTGCCTTTCTGCCTTTGTCATTTGTTACCTCCAACACCGTGATGACAAAATACCGTGAAGCGCCCGGACTATCCGTGTAGTGTCCGAGGTCTCCCGATTCGTCGAGATAGAGATGGTACATAGTAACCCCAAACTACCAATCAGCGGTGATAAAAACCAACACACAATTTAGCCATCGCGCTTGCTTTTCGCCCGGCGATAAACTTCCAAATACTTCCGCGCCGACTTCTGCCACGAAAAATCCTCGGACATGCCGCGTTTGACAATTTCCATCCAAATTTCCTTCTGATGAAATAGCGCCAGCGCACGATTGATGCTCGTGAACAGCGCATAAGGCGTAAAATCCCAAAACGAGAAGCCGTTGCCTTGTTGGTCGAACTCGTGATAATCTCTCACCGTGTCGGCCAACCCGCCGGTTTTGCGGACAATCGGCACGGTACCGTAATTCAAGCTGTACATCTGGTTCAACCCGCACGGCTCGTAGCGCGACGGCATGAGATACATATCGCACCCGGCGGTGATTCTATGCGCCAGCGCATTGTTGAAGCCGATATAGGCCGAAACTTTGCCCGGATAGGTGCTCGCCGCCCAGCGCAGGAAATCCTCGTATTTTTTCTCGCCGCTTCCCAAAATCACCAACTGCAACGGCATCTGCATCAAATCGTTGAACGCCTGCGAAAGAATCTCCAATCCCTTCTGCACCGTCAAGCGCGTGATCATACCGATCGTCGGCACGTTTTCATCGAACGGCAATCCCACTTGCTCCAACAGCGCTTTCTTGTTCTTTATCTTGTCGCTAAAATTCTCCAGATCATAGTGCTGCGGAATAAATTTATCGACGCGCGGATTCCAATCATTGGGGTCGATGCCGTTCAAAATGCCGTACAAATCATCGCGCCGCACCGCCAACACGCCGTCCAAACGCTCCCCGTAATCCGGCGTTTGAATTTCGCGCGCGTACGTTTCGCTCACCGTCGTGAGCACGTCGGCATACAGCATCCCCGCTTTTAAAAATGAGAACGCATTGTGAAACTCATACGGTCCGCCGGGATAAAATTTGTCGTAGTGCAAACCGGCTTGGTAAATCGACTCTTTCGAGAACAAGCCTTGATAAGCCAAATTGTGAATCGACAGCACCGACCCCGTTTTCCAGAACAGGCGGTCCCAACCGTATTTCTCTCTCAGATAAACCGGCAGCAATGCCGTCTGCCAATCATTGCAATGCAACACATCCGGCGCCCAATTGAAGCGCTGCAAAATCTGCAGCACCGCATTTTGCAAGAAAATGTAGCGCTTGTCTTCGTCGGGATCGGCGGTGTAAACTTGCGCGCGGTGATAATAGCGCGGGCAATCGATGAAATAAAACTCGACGCCGGAATCATCCTTTTTATACCAGACGTGACAATGCACGGTTTCGCCGCCAATCTGCGCAGGAATGCCATAAAGCTCATGGGCAAAACTCAAACCGTGGTTGCCGGTGTTGATCGAGCCATAGAGCGGCAGAAACACTTTGACCTCGCAACCCTCTGCCGCCAACGCTTTCGGCAGGGCGCCGCTCACATCCGCCAAACCGCCGGTTTTGACAAAAGGCACACATTCACTGGTTGCAAAAGCAATTCGCATTTTTATTTTCCTTCCTTCTCGAAAAAGAAATGTTTCATAACTTGAAAGCCAAAACTCACAACGAGGACGAGCCACAACCAAACAAGGGGCAACCGCGAATGAGCGCGAATTGACGCGAATGAAAAAAATTAGCGGCCATTAGCGGTTTAAAAATGTTTGCCGAAAAGCCTGCGGCCGTAGGCAAAGATTTAACTTTTAATAGACTACAAACGTCCATGCTTTCGCATAATCACCGGCAGCCGTTTAATCGGCAGTGCATACGCCGTGTTGCCATTGATGCCGGTGGTCGTCTCGGCCATGCACAAAGAGTTGAGAATCGCCTCTTCAGCGGCTTCCATCGCGGCTTGGTGCGCCCGCGTGATCCACTCGTCGTTGAAAATTTCGATTTCCGTCATTATAGCATCGTGCTTAATTTTAATGCCGGTTGAGAAGAACAGCAGCAAATCGCCGGAGCCGTGCGAAGAGATCGCGCCGGTGCGCGCCAACCCGAAGGCCATGCGCTTGCAGAGCCTTTGCAATTGGCTCGGAATCATTGGGGCGTTGGTGGCGCCGATGAGCAAAATGGATTTCGACTTCTTGCCTTCAACGGTCTGCAAATCGGAAATTTCTTTGCCGACCGGCACGCCGTTGATCATCAACTGCTCGCGGCCGCCGTGATTTGTTTGTACGAGCACGCCAATCGTGTAGCCGCCGTGTCGTTCCGGCAAAACTCGCGAAGCCGTGCCGATGCCGCCTTTGAAATCGTAACACACCATGCCCACGCCGCCGCCGACCGCGCCCTCTTGCACCGGCCCGGTTTGGGCATTATTGATAGCTGTCAATACGTGTTCATCGTTGAGATGGCGCCCGGCCACATCGTGGAGAAAGCCGCCCCAAGTTTCCGCAACCACGGGAACGGGCACCGGCATCGAATCGCCGATTTCCGGATACGTTCTCAGAAACCACGTTATCGCACCGTTCATGACGCGGCCGATGTTGGAAGTATCGGTGAGAAAAATTGGCGATTGCAAAAGGCCGCGTTGATCGACGCTGCCCAAGCCGGTCATTTCGCCGTTGCCATTCATGACGAACCTGCCGGCGGTGACATTCTCGTGAAAGACGTCGTCGTTGGGCAGAATGACGGTGACACCCGTGCGAATCGGCCCGGCGCCAACGATCAACTCGCCGTCACCTTCGATACGAGTACAATGACCGGCTTTGACGCCAGGTACGTCGGTGATGGCATTCCACTTTCCGGTGGGAAGCGTGCCAATCACGATGCCCAATTCACGCAAGCGGCGACGGGTGGGCGATGATCGCGGGGATTGAAGGAGTTCTCTTCCGGATAGAGCAAGCGGGAGCGTTAATGCCGTCGTGGTAGCTTGGGTAAGAAATTTTCGGCGTGAGATGGGCTGGTCAGTCAACTTTCCCTCGTTTAAATGAGTGAAGCCGGACTTTCGCGGGGTGATGTTTCAAGTCTTGTGAAATCCCGCCGCGAAAGTCCGACTTCGACTGTGTACTTTCAAGGTTGAAATATAGCAAAGCGTGTATGAGTTGTCAAGATAATTTTCCAGGCAGAAAAAACAAAAGCCCATGGCGAGCTACGCCGCGGGCTTTGCGATTTCCAAGATTTTTATAGAAGAGCAGACGAGCCGTCTGCGCTACATTCATCCCTCTTGCACAGCGCCGACCCAATAAATCGGCATCGTTGGGGTGGGGCGGCCGCCCTTTGGCTCCCGGGTTATGGCAAAGGCAGTAATGCCGGCCAGGGTCCCGGGCAGATGCTGAACTGCTCCGATAAATTCGCCCTTTTCGTTGACGTGAAAAACGCCGGCGTCGAAAGGCTTGCCGTCTTTCAGAAACCAAAGCTGATAATCGTGCTCATCCGGCAGCGCCGGCAAGTCGTAGGCGATAAAGCTGCCGCCCGCGGTTTGAGGATCCAGCAAAATTTTGATGCCGCCGGAAGGTTTCACTTCCGTGCCTTTGAGATCGACCAACAACAATCGCGGGGCGTTGCTTTTTCTAATTTGCTCGATAACCGTCTTTTGCCGCTCCATTTCGAATTGCAGCAATTTGATTTCAGCGTTGCTCGCGCTCAATTGCTGCTGCAACTGTTTGATGAAATCACGCTGGAGAAAATAACCATAGCCGACGGCAAACAGCAAAAAGACGGCGGCCCACGCCAGCGTGCCCCGGACGCGCTGAGCGAAGGTGCGCTGCGGCATGGAGCGAATGGTTGCCGGCCCGGATCGGCTCTCGTCGCGCTTTTCGACAGCGGGGCGCGTTTTGACGGCGGTGGCTTCGGCGCCGATCGTTGCGAGCAAGCGCCGTTTTAATTCCACCGGCGGCTCATTCTGGGGCACGGCAAACGGCAATGCATGCACGACTCGCTTGGCCTCGTCTACCGCCTGCCGGCATTCCCGGCAACCGGCTGCGAGGTGCTGTTGAAATTGCCGCGCCTCTTTTTCTTCGAGCATACCCAAGACAAAAGGCTCGGCAAGCTCGGTGAATTGATCTGCCATTATCGGTTTGTTTTTGCCGTTTTCATTTTAAATACTATACGAAGCAAACGTCCAAACAGTTTTTAAAAATCGAAAAAATAAACAAACTCGTGCCGGAGGGAGATGGAGGCGAGCTAAAAATTTGTGCAGGTACAAGTTGGAAAGCGCGTCGCCATGGTGCATAACAACGCTGAGGTGCAGCCATCGCGTGTAGCTCTACGAGCATGGGTCTACAAGCGTAGACCTACGGGCGCAGCCTACGTCTCGTGGTCTTCGACAAGCTCATCGTGCAAGGAAGAAACGATCAACAACAAACACCCCTTTTCGGTGTATTGGACACCGTGGAACGAATTTGGCTCGGCGTATTGATAATCGCCGGCGAAAAAAGCGAGGTTGTCGAGACGCAGATCACCTTCGATGACGTAACACTGCTCAGGCCCGGCATGGCGGTGCCGGGGATAGGCGGCACCGGCGGGCATGCGCACCAGCATGGTCACACTATCTCTCTCCGGATCTACAAACAAACGCTTGACTTTGATTCCACTCATGCCAGCCTCTTCCCACGCCCCATCGTCCGCACCGAGCGTAAACAAGCCGGGCAATGCGGTTTTAGCGCCTTCCGGTTTAGGCGTCCACGTTTTCCAGACCTGCGGGCCAACGGCGGCTTTTTCCTTGCCGGCGGTCTGCTGCATTGAACCGGCGAAAGCTCTGGGCATTTCGGCTGGGGAAAACAGCGAATCAGCAGTTTTTATATTGCGCAATAATCGATCTTTCAACAAGGCGGGTGGATTGGCAACGGCGATTTGTGAATTCAAGGCGAAAGGCAACGCACGCATCACGCGGGACATGGCGGCGACGGTTTTATTGCACTCGGCGCAGCCTGAGGCGAGATGCGCCAAAAACTGTTTTTCTTCGGGAGGCTCCAGGAGGCCTAATAAAAACGTCTCAGCCTGATTTAAAAACGTGTCGTGCATTAAGTTTTCCACGAGGGGTAATTGTTGTTTGATAAATTTTGCCTTGATTCTTCATCCTATCCATCCTGCCAACCACGCTCCTTTCGTTGCTTGCTTTTAATCCTTAAACTCGACCGGCCACCATATCCGGCGCGATATCGGAGAGGGCATCGCGCAGTTTCAGCAGCGCCTGCCGCGTGCGGGTCTTGACCGTGCCCAAAGGGGTCTGCGTCGTCGCGGCAATTTCCGACTGGCTCATGCCCTGAAAATAAGCCATCTCGATAACTTGCTTTTGCTCCGGCGGGAGCTTGACGAGCGCTTCGCGGAGCTGCCGGACGTCTTCTGCGGCCAAAGCCGCGACGGCAGGATCATCTTCCTTCGAGACCAGGTGCTCGGCAGCAGCATCAAGCTCAACCCGGCGGCTGGCGAGACGCATTTTGGCGCGATATTGATCAATCGCCAAATTCCGGCATAGGACGATGAGCCATGTCGCCACATTGCCGCGAGTCTCGTTATACATCGCGGCTTTGCGCCAAGCCATCAAAAAGGCTTCGTGTACCACGTCCTGCGCCGGTCCATTCTCGCTCAGGATTTTCAACGCCAGGCTATAGAGCACCGTGGCGTAGCGGTCATAAAGCGTCGCGAGCGCCCACTCTTGTTTTTGGGCAATTGCTGCTAAAAGCTCCGCGTCAGAAGGCGTCGCCGCACGTGCTGAAGATTTCGTCGCAGTTGCCGTAGAAATTCCCTTTCGTCAAAGAGTAAACTCGTGGCATTAAAACGGTAACGTCGTTCATTCCTGAAAATATAAGAAAAGATGTGAAAAACTGGCTTAAAAAGCAAGCTTTTTTACGAAGCACAAATCTTTGGCTTTGCCGTGTTCGCGTCTCAAAAATTTTGCGAAGCACACTCCGCTCGCTCACTCAAACTGGCTCAATCGCGCTTTGGCTTCGTTATAAATCCGCGCCTTCTCGGTAAACGGAATGAACAAGCTCTTGAAGCCGTTCAGAACGACTTTTTTGACCTGGGCAAAATCCAAATCCCAGGTTTGCACCGCCAGCCACAACTCGTCGGTCATGGTGGTGTTGGAGATCAAACGATTGTCGGTGTTCAGCGTCACGCGCAGTTGGCGGTCGAGATATTTTTTAAAAGGGTGGTGCTCGATGCGCAACACCGTCTTGGTTTGCACGTTGCTCGTCAGGCAAATCTCCAACGGAATGCGATGGTCGCAAACGTAATTGAGCAAATCTTCGTCTTCGATCAGGCGCGTGCCGTGGCCGATGCGATGGGCGCCTAAGGCGTGAATGGCTTGATGGATGCTGTCGGGGCCGTAAGCCTCGCCGGCGTGAACGGTGCAATTGATGCAATTTTTGCGAACGACGTAAAAAGCCTTGGCATGATCTTTTGCCGGATGGTCGTATTCCCCGCCGGCCAGGTCAAACGCCACCACGCCTCGGCGTTTGTAAGCCACGGTTAATTCCGCCAGACGCACCGAGGTGGCCGGGTCGATCGAACGAATGCCGCAGATGATCACCCCGCAGCGAATCGGATATTTGTGCTCGGCTTCGCGCAGCCCCTCGCGCACGGCATCGACGACCTGCTCGAGGCTGAGGCCTTTTTGCTGGTGCAAAATCGGCGAATAGCGCACTTCCATGTAGGTAATGTTCTCCCGCGCCGCGTCTTCGGCCAGCTCGTAGGCAATACGCTTGAGTGACGCCTCGTTTTGCATCAGCTTCAAGGTGAAATCGAATTTTTCGAGATAAGTTTTGAGATTTTCGACCTGGCCTTTTACCGACAAAAAATCCTGCACCTCGGCTTCGTTGTGGCTCGGCAAGGGAATATCGTTCGCTTTGGCCAATTCAATCGCGGTCTTCACCCGCAACGAGCCGTCGAGGTGAACGTGCAAATCAGTTTTGGGCAATTCAAATAATAAATCGCGGGTGATTTTCATGGGTGCGCTCCCTGGGTTGTATGTCCGAAGTCCAAAGTCCGACGTCCGAAGTCATTTGGCCATTTATTCGAATTTTCTTCATTTTAATGAGATGAACGATAGACGCGAATCAATTGTCCAGATAGACTGGCAGGCGGTTCAACGGCTTTGTGAATCCGCTGCGCCAACGCTACGGTATCGTAATCAACAGTACATGCAATGATACCAGCATGCTCCTCTCCCTGATTATGTAATCGGATGAAATCCCAGCGATTGAATGTCAAGAGGGCGCGGCCTTCGCTATGGACAAATGCCAATACCGTCTCGTCTGGCACTTCAAGCCCGGCTTGGCCTCTTTCCTGAATGGTTATGACATCATGACCTAAACGCCTAAGTTCCTTGACAACTGCGAACTGGAAATCCTCGTCCGAATACAACCGCGCCATTCAGGCCTCCTCGTTCTTACGGATTTGCTGCTCGATCTCCTCCTGATGGGCATGGAAATAGGCCCACGCATTGGCAAGGTCTTCTGTTCGCAGTGTTGGATACCAACGCAACAAGTCTGCTTCACTCGCTCCCAAGCGCCGGGCTTGCACTAAAACCCAGACCGGAATCCGCGTGCGGACAATGCGAGGCGCCCCCCCACATACACGTGATCTTTACCCACATTTGGCCTACTGGACACAGAGATGAAAGTCTATGGCGCGCGCGACGCTGTGGTGATGATCTTCCACATCGCCGTGAGGTCGTCGAGACGCTGTAGGCCTAACCACAAGG
>Ga0247727_10001443_pt1 | contig 56503 bp, 33 predicted proteins | sample WisWelCaveWW1625_FD_202498 | JGI IMG/M metagenome (GOLD analysis project Ga0247727, IMG submission 202498) | Biofilm microbial communities from Wishing Well Cave, Virginia, United States - WW16-25 | ecosystem: Environmental > Aquatic > Deep subsurface > Groundwater > Cave microbial mat | place... | reverse complement strand
CACGAGCACCGACCCGTGGCATCGGCCGATCGCCCTCGAGGTCGGTCCCGACGGCGCGCTGTACGTGATCGACTGGTACAACGAGATCCTCGCGCACGTCGAGCATCCTCTCGACAGCCCGCTTCGCGACAAGACTCGCGGCCGCATCTACCGGATCGCCTGGAAAGACGCTCCGAGGATGAAAGTGCAGGATCTGTCGAAAGCGTCGCTCCCGGAGCTGGTGGAGTCGTTGCACTCGGACAATCGCTGGCGGCGGACGACGGCGCAGCGAATGCTCGCTGCGCAGCCGGTGCAGGCGTTGCCCCTGGTTCTCGACCTCCTGAAGAACACCGAGGCGGCGCGTACCCGATGCCACGCGCTGTGGTTTCTCGAGGAGACGCGCGTTCTCGAGGTGAAGACGAGGGAACTGCTGGGCACCGAAGTGCAGGAATCCGCGCGTCTCGCCGTGATGAAAAGCCTGTCCGACCGCGACCCGAACGTGCGCGCCAACGCCCTGCGCGTGGTGCGTCATGCACGGCTCTGCGAGGACGAGATCATCCGGTTGCTCGTCGCTCTGGCCGGCGACGTGGACCGGATGGTTCAGTTCGAGGCGGCGCGCTGCATTGCGGAGCTGCCGGTGCCGCTGCCACTCGAGCAGGTGATCCCGCTGCTCAAGGCCGGCGCCTCGTTCGATCCGTTTCTTCAGTTCGCATTCTCGCAGGCGCTCCTTCCCTACCGGGAGATCTGCATCGAGCACGCGTTGCGGCTGGGAGCGGCCGGCGTCCTGCACGAACGTGAACTGCCGCTGCTGTCGATTCTGCTGGACTGGAAGGACGAACGCCTCCTCCCGCTGTGGAAGGATCTCTTGTACCAACGCGAGCTCTCGGCAAACACGTCGATGCGCGTCGCAAGAGCCGCGTGCGCCATGGCCCGGGAGGACGCCGCCGCGGAGATCATGGTCCACGTGCTCGAGCGCTGGAGCGGGCTTCCGGGCATTCGGGAGCTGCTGCGGGACATGCGTCGCCTGCCGGCGGAAACTCTCTCGTCGCAGGAGCGGATCGGAGACGCTCTCGCTTCCATGTTCCGGGCAGGCTCCACGCCGTGGAACCGGGAGGTGTTCCTCACCGCGGCGCACGCCCGGGTGCGTTCTCTCGTGCCGCTGATGCGCGAGTCGCTGGACAGCGACGATGAGCGTCTGGCGGAGGCCGCGGCGCTCGCGCTCGGCGAGCTGCGGGAAAGGTCCGCGGCGATGCCCCTGGCCGCGCATGCCAGCTCCGACCGGGGTCGGCTGCGCTGGGCCGCGGTGCGTGCCCTGTCGCGTTGCCCGACGCAGGAAATCGACGCGGTGCCGATCTTTCTCGAGGCGCTCAGCGATCCCGACCGCGCCGCCGACGGCCTGATCGGATTGCTCCGCAATGAGAAGGATGAAGCAGAATCCCTCGCGGGACTTGCCGTGGTCTGGCAGACCGGGGAGATGGTGGTCGATGCTCTTGCCCTCGAGATCTTGCGCGAGCACGCAGCGAAAGCGAGCGCCGAGGAGGCCCCGTTTCTGCAGATGCTGGCCGGTGCCGCGGACGGAGTGGTGCGCGAGTGGCGATTGCTCGGCCCCTTTCCCAACCCCAATCAGCAGGGTCATGCGAAGGTCTACGCGCCGGAAGAGCGGATCGACCCCGGCCAGGTGGTCAATACCTTTGGCGAGGAACGGCGCTGGACGAAGATTCACAGCGAAGATCCGGACGGCGTCGTGGCGTTGATGCACCTTGCTCCGAACCAGGACGTGGTCGCCTACGCGACTGCTGACATCGAGTGCGCCACGGCCGGAAGGGCCGTGTTGTTCGCGGGCAGTGACGACTCGATCAAGATCTGGCTCAACGGCCAGCTCGTTCTCGATCGTCGGATCGACCGGCCGTTGACGGTCGACGAGGAGCGGGTCGAGGTCGAGCTGGAACGGGGAAGCAACTGCGTGCTGGTCAAGTGCGGGCAGAACCGCGGCGGATGGAGTTTCCAGGTGCGGGTCGAACGCAAGCCGAGCCGCCTGTTCGCCGATGCCGACCTGGAATCGAAGGCGCTGTACGGGCGCGGCGACCCGAAGAGAGGCGAGGAGGTGTTCTTCGGAGCGCGCTCGCTGTGCTCGCGCTGTCATGCGGTCGGCGACAAGGGCGGAGCGGTCGGTCCGGACTTGAGCGAGGTCGCCCGCTGGAATCCCAAGAGCCATCTCATCCGCTCGATTCTCCATCCCAGCGAGGAGGTCGCGGAGGAATTCAAGGGAGTCCTGGTCGCCACCAAGGCCGGCGAGCTGCTCGATGGTTTCCTGGCGCGCGAGCTGGACGAGGAGATCGTCCTGGTCCTGAGTGACGGGAGCACGCGGATCCTCGCGCGCTCCGAACTACAAGACGTCAAGATCCGGAGCACGTCAGGAATGCCCGAGGACCTCGAAAAGGCGATGACCGAGCAGGAATTCTTCGACCTGATCGCGTTCCTCCAGTGCCGCACCCGAGGCAATGATCCCTGATTCGCGGACTCGCGCGTGCGGCGCGACAGCGCCGCTTTGGTTCGCGCACGAAGCAGCGGTCGACGCAAGACGGGGAGGAGCAGGCGTTCGCGTAGTACGTTCGCGGACCAAAGCGGTGCTTCGCACCGCACTCCAAAGCCGCGGCGCTGATCGGATGCAGGTCCTACGCCGCACTCCCGAGCCGCGGCGCGAATACTGGTTCCCGCTCCGTACTCCCCGAGTTAGTCGTCGCCCCCCTGGGAGCCCTCTGAAAAAACTTCGCGAATAAATCTCCAGTTCGAATTCCCGAATGCCGAAAAAAGGGCCGTGGCTCTCGGTGGAGTCTTGCGGCACGGCGACACGACCGTCTCGAGATCAGACTCGATCCGGCCACGGTGGCTCGCCGTGCGCAGGATTCCCGGTGCCGAGGGGGCGATTTCTCTGGGACGGGTGGAACGAACATGAAGACGATTCCTCGGGCGGCGAGTTGTGTCCTTGTTGTTGCGATGGCTGGGTGCGGAGGCAGCGGTGGCGGCGGGGAGGAGTCCACATCCTCGCAAGTGCAGTTCCTGGTCGGCGACGCACCGACGGACGATCTCTTGTCGTTCGAGGTGGCGATCACCGGTCTCACCCTGACCGACGACGACGCCGAGGTCACGGACAACCTCTTGTTCGCGGCACACAGCGTCAACCTGCTCAACCTCGGGACCCAGAGCGCCCTGATCGAGATCGGAGACGTCCCTCCGGAGGCATTCGTGTCGGGGACGGTGTTCATCGACGAAAGCTCCATCCGGGCGCGCGCACGCGACGGTCGGCTCGTCCCGGTCCTGGCTCTCGTCTCGAGCGCGACGGCGGACTTTCCCGCGCCCGTCGCACTCAAGCGCGGCGACAAGGCTCGCCTGCACTTCGAGATCGACCTCGAGCAGAGCCTTTTCGGCGACCTGAGCCTCCTCGTGTTCGTGCCGGTGCTGGTCCTGACTCGTCCCTCGAATTCCTCCCACCTGCCGATCGACGAGATCGAGGGCACGGTGCTCGCCACGAATCCATCCACCGGCCGTCTCCTGGTCGACCTGCGAGACACGGACTCCGATGCCTTCAGTGGCGAGCTGATCGTGAAGGTCGACGATGCGACCCTCCTTCTCGACGACGACGGACGGTGGTTCAACAACGCTTCCGCGTTCTTCGCCGTCGCCAAGGCCGGCCTGCGCATCGAGGCGCGCGGCGAGATCGTCGAGGACGGCGTGTTCCTTGCCTCCTCCGTCCAGATCGAGGACAAAGGCGGCGGGAGCAGCGCCATCGCCGGCATCAAGGGCGTGGTCACCGAAGTCGACCTGCCACAGCAGACCTTCGGACTGCGCATCGTCGAGATCCGCAAGAACCACGCTCTCATCGAGTCGGTGCTCGGGGCGCTCGGCAATCCGCCCGAGATCGCGGTCGACTTGTTCGCGGCCAGGATCATCATCGAGGGTCGGGAAGGCGGACCGGGAGATCCCTCCGACCTCGTACCCGGCCAGGCGGTCCACGTGAAGTTCTCGGCATTCCAGTCCTCGCCGTTTCCGGCGCGCAAGGTCGAGATCGAGCGCGAGAAACCCGACTTCGAGGGAACGATCTTCGACGTCGGCGGAATCCCAGGTGCATTCGTCGTCCACCTCGAAGAGCACGACCCGGCCGTGGTCAGCGGCCGCGTCGATTCGGCGGACACCGACGTCGAAGTGCAGCTCGATGAGGCAGTGCGAGTGTTTCTCGGCATCGACGGCGAGCCGGGCATCGACCCCGGCGCGCTCCGTTCGACGCTGCCCGCCCGCATCCGTGGGACACTCGGCGGAACCTCGTCGAGCCCGGTGATCGATGCGGAGGAAGTCCGTGTCCGACCGGGGCGCATCGAGAACGGGCTTGGTTATTCGGGCAATCGGGGAGCGCGGACTTTCGAGGTCGAGGTCGGGGTCGTCACGGACTCCTGGGGTGAGGTTCTCGCCGAAGTCGTCACCGCGACCTTTGCCGACAACGCCGTCGTCGAGGGTGAAGCGGACTCGATCGAGGAGTTCTACGACCTTCTCGACCAGAGTCCGAGCCTCAAGCTGCGCCTTGCCGGCCTCGCTGACGACCCGAGCAACATCACCGTCCACGAAGTCGAGGTACAGAGCGCCAACTGAGCGGCGCTGGCAACGGGCCGGGCCCGGCTTTGACAGCGGTGCCGCCTTCGGGCAGAGTCATGTGCGTTCATCCGAAGGACGTGCGATGACGGATGACTTGGTTCCGCCCGATCGGGAGCGTTCGATGCAGCAGCCGCTGAATCCAGAGGTGCGGCCGGCAAGCGCCGGCCGGTGGATGCTGGTGGCGTTCGTGATCCTGGTCGTCGGGCTCGCCGCAGTGACCGGGTCTTACTTCAGCGCCCGGCAGGCGCGTGCCGCGGAGAAGGCGGCCCGGCAGTTGGAGCTGGAGTCACGAGCCCGTGCGGAGCTCGAGGCGTCCCGGACGCGGGAGTCGCTGGAGTTCATCTCTGACCTCTTGAAGAGCGCCGATCCGTCGCAAGGTATGGAAAGAACGCTCTCCGTCCGTCAGGTGATCGAGGGCGCGGCACGCGAGCTCGAAGCGTCCCTGGACCAGGGAGCCGCTCGCGCCCTGTGGGAGAGCGCCGGCCGGCGCATCGAGGAAAACCTCGAGTCGATCGAGGCGGCGCACTCCAAGGACAGCCCAAGGTACGCCGCCGCGCTGTTGCAGCTCGCGGAAGTGCACATGCACCAGGGTCGGGCGGAGGATTGCCTGTCGCTGTGCAGTGCGGCGCTGCAGACGCTGGAGAAAGCCGAGGCGGGCGACGAGGACCGGGCACGGGCTCACGAACGAACGGGAGATGCACTGCTGTCTTTGAATCGGGCGGATGAAGCCGACCTCGCGTTCTCGACGGCACGCAGCCTGTACACCCATGTCCTGGGTGACGACCATCCAAAGACGATGAACGTGCTGTGCGCGCAGGCGAGGGTGGCGCACAAGCGCGGGGATCACCGCGGCGCGCTCGAGCTTCTCGAGGAGGCATTGCCGATCCTGGACCGCGCCTTCGCCGGGCGCGAAGAATCCAGTTTCAACAACCATCGGCTGATGGCGGAGTGCCTCTTCGACACCGGCGACGCGCGGCGCGCTCTCGAGCAATGGGAACTCTTGTGGAAAGAAGTCGAAGGCAGTCCCGGCTGGATCCGCCTTCAAGACCGGGACGCGCTGATCGACGGCGCACTGAAGGCTTGCCGTACCCTCGACGACCCGGCGCGGCTCGAGGCGTGGGAACGGAGAAACCGACTCCATCCGCGCTGAGGGAACCCCGGCATTACCGCCTTCGTCATTGGCCTGGATTCCCGCTTTCGCGGGAATGACGAAGGGGTGTGATTGGCCTGGATTCCGGCTTTTGCGGGAATGGCGGACGATCAGGATGTCTGCGTCGCGGCACGCAGGCGGGTGCGCAGGACGAGGTCTGCGATCGGCAGGACGACGTTTAAGTTCTTGCTGGGGTCGAGGTGATGGATGCGGTGATGGCGGTCGATGCCGCGGAACAGCCGGGTGTTCTGGAACCAGCGGGCCGAGGGCACGTGCATGCACCAGTGGAAATACTCGTACATGGCGTAGTACGCGAGGAGGGCGCTCATGGCGCCGATCACGACTGACCAGGAGCCGAGCCACAACGCGATCAGGCCGGGCAACGGCAGGTTGACGAACATGAGAACCGGGGCATTCCACCACGCCATGGTGACGATCGTGCGATGCTCCTGGTCACGAAGGTGATAACCCGCGTCGGAGTCGAACACGACGTGGTGCACCTGATCGTGCTTGCGGTAGGGATAACCCTTGAACAGCACCCCGTGCATCAGCCAACGATGCAGCGCCCACTCGAAGAAGCTTGCGAAGACGATCGAGACCGTGAACGAGCACAGTCCGATCCACAGCGCTGTGGTCAACGGATCATTCTCCGAGTGGCGGCGGAAAGGGCATTCCAGCCCGGGCCGCACCCGGGCGAAGGGCCCTGACGACACTTATCGGCAGGCGCGCGCGACAGCTCAATATCGATCCCGACGACCGCCGCGACCGCCTCCGCCACCACCACCGCCGCCGCCGCCGCCGCCGCTGCGAAACCCGCCGCCGCCGCCGCCACCGCCCCTGGACTCCGTGCGCGGCCGAGCCTCGTTCACCGTGAGCTGACGCCCGTCATGATCCTTCCCATGCAGCGCCTTGATCGCCGCCTCCGCCTCCTGGTTCACGGCCATCTCCACGAACCCGAACCCCTTGGAGCGGCCGGTGTCCCGGTCGATGATCACCTGGGCCGATTCCACGGTTCCGAATGGCGAGAACAGCGCCATCAGGCTCTCGTCCGTCGTCCCGTAGCTGAGGTTGCCCACATACAACTTCTTCGCCATGAATCTTCCCTCGCAGTCGCATTTGCTCCGCATGGCAAAACCATGCGATTCATCGGAAACAGGGGCTGGATCTCGTGAGACGCCTCAGAGGATTCGGGCCGACCTGGGAAAAGGAACACCGAGCAGTGGGATCTGACAGTCCGATCACCATACTCGCGACTCCGTTTTCTGGCACGGGAGGATAACACCCGCGGGGGGGAAACGGTTTCAGGGATTTCCCTCGAGGGCCGCCCCCCGGAATACGGGCGTTTTCCGGGAGAGGAGTGACCCGTCAGGCACCTCGGTCGAGCCTAATGGCCTTGTAGCCGCCCCTGGCCTTGAAGGCGAGGAACAGGAGGGCGAAGACTGCTGCCAGGATGACAGGAATCACGGCGACGGACTGCAACGCGGCGCCGGCGCCCTTCAGGTCAAACTTTTTGCCCATGAAGGGCAGGACGAAGGCGCTGGAAAGCATTCCCGCTCCACCCATCAGGGAGATGAGCAGCGCGCCGCCTCTCGGGAATCTCTCCGCGGTGACGCCGAGCATCGTCGGCCAGTAGTAGGTCTTGCCGACGCCGAACAGCGTCGCAGCCAGGAATGCGACGGCGGTCGAGGTGCCCTTCTCCAGGCTTCCGAGCCAGTAAAGTCCCACCGCGGAAAGGACCGAGCACACTGCCAGCACCCCGAACGGCGAGTAGTGATGGGGGATGCCGCCCAGGAAGAAGCGCAGTACGAACATCAGGCCCGCGGTGTACACCAGGAACAGCACGCCCTCGAGGCCCGTGAGGTCCTTCATCACGGACGGGAACCACTGGTCGGGACCGAGCTCAGTCGCCGCGGTCAGCCACATGCACGCGAACAGCAACAGGAACATCGGATTGAGAGCTTCCCGGAACATGTCGGACGTGGAGACGTTGGACGTCACTCGCTCGGTCCTGGGGTACTCCTGTCCGAGGATCAACAGCAGGTATCCGACTGCGGGGATGATGATCGTGCCGAGCTTTACCTGCCAGGTTGCGTCGAACTGCGTCAGGCAGTAGGCAGTGAGCCCTCCGATGATCATTCCGCCCGGCCACCATGCGTGCATGATGTTGAGCTTCCGGGTCTTCTCCTCGTTGTAGATCGTCGCGATCAGCGGGTTGATCACGCCTTCCACCAGTCCCTGCGAGAGTCCCATCAGGAGGAATCCGGAGTACAAGCAGAGCGTGCCGGTGTTGGAGAAGATCGACTCGACCGGTGCGTCCGGCCTTGGTGCGAGCAGAACGAGGCCGACGCCGCCGATGTAGCCCAGGCTCGAGAGCACATGCAAGAGGCGCATCCCCAGGACGTCGACCAGCGCGCCGCTCGCGAAGATGGCAACCGTGAAACCCCAGAACGCCGGCCCCCAGATCTCTCCCATCTGCTCCTTGTTGATCTGGAATGCGGCGCTCAGCGCCGCCTCGATGTCACCGCGGATCGCGAACACCATCGAAGTCGTCAGCAGTGAGATGCAGCTCGCGACGAACAGACGCCCCTTGTTCATTTCCCTTCTCCCTTCGGCGGCGGACGATTCGACCGCGGGCAAGACTCAAGGGCGCAGTCGAAACAGCTCAGAATCGACGGTGACCGGGCTTGACACCTCTTCCCTGGTGACGCCGTTACCGTAGGAGACCCGAAGTCGAGTGTCAACGCCGCACATGGCCTCGGCGGCCGAGCGCGCCGGTCGAAGCGAGCGGATCGAGGGCCGATGATCCGTCAGGGGCTCCAAGTCGTCTGGGCTAGGAGCCCGTGACGCAGGCTCCTAGGAACCGAAAGATCAGGCCCGGCTTTCAGGCCCTGCCCGATGAGCGCTTGCACAGGGAATGGGGTCAATGTCCTGCCTTCAGAGCTCGACCGATGTGATTCCTCAGTTTTCCCCGGCCTCCGACTGTCTTTCCTCCGTGGCTCCGACACCGGCGGCCGCCGTGACCGGCTCGCCTTCCTTGGCCTTGACTGGACGCTGCGGCTCGGGGATGCGGTAACCCTGAGCGCGGTACAGACGGATCTTGTTGCAGATCGTCCGTGGCGTGACTCCCAGGATCTCCGCCGCCCTCGTGCGATTGCCGTGAGTGCCTGTCAAGGTGCGAAGGATCAGCTCGCGCTCGACGTCTTCCACCGTTCGTCCCACCTGCGTCGCGCCGTCGCCGGCCGCCGGCAGGCCCAGGTCGTCGACGTCGAGCACGCGATCTTTGTGGATGACGACCGCGCGCTCGATGAGCTGCAACAGCTCGCGGACGTTGCCCGGCCAGTGGTAGTGCTCGAGGGCCTCGATCGCCTCGCTGGTGAGGTTGGCGCTCGGGCAGCCGTGGCGGGTCGCCGACCTCTCGAGGAAGAGGCGCGCGAGATCGCCGATGTCCTCCTTGCGCTCGCACAGTGGCGGCAGAACGATCGAAACCGACTGCAGCCGCCGGTACAGGTCCTCGCGGAACATCCCGGTCTTGACCACTTCTTCCAGACTGCGACTGCTGGTCGCGACGATCCGGACTCTGGTCGACACCGCCTTGTCGCCACCCGCGCGCTCGAACACCTCCGCCTCCAGCGCGCGCAGGAGCTTGCCCTGCACCCGCGGCGACATCTCGGAGATCTCCTCGAGGAGAATCAAGCCATCGGCCGCCAGATCGAAGTAGCCCATCCGCCGGTTGGGGCTGCCGCCGACCGCGCCGCGCTCGTGGCCGAACAGCAAGAGGTCGAGCAGGGCGTCCGGATGAGCGGCGCAGTGAATGCGGACGAAGGGCTTGTCCTTGCGCGCGCTCCATGAGTGAAGAGTGTGCGCCACCAGCTTCTTGCCCGTGCCGCTGCCGCCCCGGATCAGAACTGCCGCCTTGGTCGGCGCCACCCGTCGAACCGTCGCCACCACCTCCTGGATCGCGGGCGAGCGGCCGACGATCTCGCCGGAGGAAGGCTCGAGAGTCGAGCGCAGGTAGTGGTTCTCGGAGACCAGGTGCAGGCGCCGTTCCATTCGTTGGAGCAGCAGAGCGAGCTGGTCGGGACTCAGCGGCTTGACGACCACGTCGTCCGCTCCCTCCTCCAGGGCACGTTTTGCCACCGAGAGCGTCCCGTCCCCGCACATCAAGACGACCGGCACCTCCGGCATGTTGCTCTTGACCCAGTGAAGAAACTGGACGCTGTCGAAGTCGGGCGACTGCAGATCGGAGAGAACGAGGTCGATGCTCTCGCTGCCCAGGATCTGGGTCGCCTCCCGGTCGTTGGCCGCGACGACGCTCTCCACGCCGATCTGCTCCAGATGCCGGGGCGCCGCCGTGCGGCTCGACTCATCTCCCGCGACCACCAACACCTTTTCGATGCTCATCCTTAAAGCTCCTTCTTCCTGTGCTGCGAGCGGCCGGGAACGGGGCAGGCTCCCGTCTTGTTCTCGCCCAAAAAGGGTTTCCTGTGCGAAAGTTCTCAAGCCCCGCCATCGAGAAAAGATGCGCGGCTGTTTCCCGGGTTATCGGGCGATTCCTTCCGGGGCCTTTAGCCCGGCTGGTGCGGGAGGGTCCGGCGCTATCTTTGGGCCTCCCCCGCAGCCCGGCCGTCGCCGCGCGGAACTCCATCCATCGTCGACCGGATTCGCACGTCATGAAGCTGCTGCTCGATCTCCTCCTTGCGGCCACGGGGCTCGGCCTCCTCGGCGGAAGAGTCGGAACGCAGGACCCGGCCCTGCTTCCGCCGCCCCTGGGTCATTACTTCGGGCGCGAGATCGCGCCGACGATGACCCACGAAGGTGCGAGCTGGCTCACGCGCTCAAGTCGCGAGCGCGAGGAGAACACCGCGCGCATGCTCGAGGCCCTGCACATCAAACCCGGGCAGACGGTTTGCGACTTCGGCTGCGGCAACGGCTACCACACGCTGCGGCTCCTGCCGATGGTGGGCGAGAAGGGGTCTGTGCACGCGGTCGAGATCCAGCAGGAGATGCTCGACCTCCTCGAGAAGCGTCGTGCGGAGATGAAGATCGAGGGGAGTCTGGTTCCGGTGCTGGGGACGGTCGCCGACCCCAAGCTCCCCGAGAGCACCTTCGACCTCGTGCTGATGGTCGACGTGTACCACGAGCTGTCCCATCCGGAGCACGTTCTCGCGTCGGTGCGCCGCTGCTTGAAAACGAAGGGACGGATCGTGCTCGTGGAGTTCCGCAAGGAGGATCCCAAGGTTCCGATCAAGGAGCTGCACAAGATGAGCAAGGAGCAGATCCTGAAGGAGGTTCCCGCGAACGGATTCCGACTGGTCGAGCAGTTCGACGAGCTGCCGTGGCAGCACATGATGTTCTTCGAGCGCGACCCCGCGGCGAAAGTGCCGGAGCCCGGATCGCGCGAGCGCTCCGTCTACGCGCCTGTGGCCGTCGTGCCCGCCCCGGTCAGGGACTAGCTCCGATGCCGTGCACTTTGCGCGCGCCCGCTGTTCATGAATCTGGATTCCCGCTTTCGCGGGAATGACGGCGAGAGCGTCGACGGCCTGGATTCCCGCTTTCGAAGGAATGACGGCGAGAGCGTCGACGGCCTGGATTCCCGCTTTCGCGGGAATGACGGTGTGGAGAGGTCACGGGAGCGAGGGAGGTTGCGTCTGGGGCCTGGATTCCCGCTTTCGCGGGAATGACGGGGAGCATTCGCGTTCCTGAATGAGCGTGGACACGATGATGGAGAGATTCTGGTCGTGCTCGCGGTGCAAGAGATGGCGGCATCCGCTGCTGGCCGGACTGCTGCTGATCCTGGGCGGCGTCGTGATCGGGGTTCTCGACCTCGACCGAAAGGTGATGAAACGCTGCTTCGTCCTGGGCGGCGACGACGTCTGGCCGCTGGGCGATGGGCCGCCCTGGAGCTTGTTCGAGGACTACGGCACCTGGCCGGCGAACGCAATGTTTCTCGTGGGACTGTTGCTGATCGTTGCCGGAAAGCGAGACCCTGACCATTCCCTCGCCCGCAAGGGTTGGGCGTTCAGCCTGTCGGTCGCGCTGGGTCCGCTGTTGCTGGTCAATGCCATCCTCAAGGGACTCTGGACGCGACCCCGTCCCCGCCATCTGCAAGGGTTCTTCGGCACCGAGCCCTTCCGCTCCTGGTGGCTGCCGTTCGGCGGGGGGGATCATGAGAGCTTTCCGTCGGGACACGCGGCGTCGGCATTCGTCCTGATCGCCCTCGCGCTTGCCGTGGACGGGCGCGATCGACCTTGGCTCAAGGCCGCCCTCGCCGCATTGGTCGTCACGTACGGTGGGCTGGTGTCGTACGCCCGGTTGCTGCAGGGCGCCCATTTCCTGTCCGATGTGTGGTTCGGAGGCGGGATCGGCTACCTGGCCGCGGTCGTCGTCGATCGCGCTCTTGAGAGGACCTCCGCCGGATCTCCCGGAAGGGGCCTCTCCCCGCTCGAAGCGTAGTCCGCCGTTCGAAGGACCTGTTTCCCTCGTTCGTTTCCGCGCTAGTCTTGTCGCCTCGCTCGTCGGCTCTCCCGCATCCAGCGCGATGAACAAGCCCGAGGAATCGGCCGGTCTTTCATGCAGCAGTCTTCCGACCACTCATGCGGCGTTCGTGCCTGCATCCTCGCGGCGGCACTTTCCGCACTGACTTTCCTGGCGCCGACCCTGAATGACACCAGGCCCGGCAGGAGGGAAGAGTCTCCCGTCACCTGGATCACGCTCGCGCCGGAGTCGACCCGGTCGGCAGGCGGCGCGACACTGAGCGTCGAATCGGACGGCACGATCGTCGTCGGTGGTGACAACCCCGACAAGGACACTCACACGATCGTCGTCTCGACCCATCTCAAGAACATCACCGGATTGCGTCTGGAGGCGCTGCCCGACGGACAGCTTGCCGCTCGAGGGCCGGGCCGCGCGCACAACGGCAACTTCGTACTGTCGGAGATGACCGTCCAGGCGGCGCCCAGGATCACGCCGGGCAGCGGGAGGCCGATCGCGTTCAAGACCATTCTCGCCAACCATTCGCAGGACGGCTGGCCGGTGGCGAGCACGGTCGACGGCAGCAGCACCAACGGCTGGGCTGCGTTGCCCAAGCTAGGACATCGGCTGGTCGCGTCGTATGAGCTCGTCGAGCCGATCAATCACTCCGCGGGCAGCGTGCTGACGTTCATCCTCGATTTCCAGTTCGGACAGCAGCACGTCCTCGGCCGCTATCGGCTGTCGCTCACGACCGACCTGGGACCGTTCACCTCGGAGAACGAGGAGAGCGAAGGGCGCTGGTCCGAGATCCAGGGAAAGATCAACGACGCGATCGAGCGCGGCTGTCGGTTCCTCCTGTCCGAGCAGAATCTCGACGGAGGCTTCAGCTACCACGCCGCGGGCTATCCAAGCGGCAGCACGGCGCTCGCCCTTTACGCGCTGGTCAAGAGCGGCGTCTCCAAGGATCATCCTTCGGTGCGGCGCGCGGCGGCGTTCGTGCGCTGCCACCATCCGCACAGGACCTACTCGGCGGGTTGTCATCTGCTTTCTCTGTGCGCGCTCGATGATCCCGCGGACAAGGCGCTGATCGAGCGCACCGCACAGGACCTCGCTTCCTGGCAGCGGCGCAAGGGCGGCTTCGGCTATCCCGACGGCGAGATCGATCTCTCGAATTCCCAGTACGCGGCCCTGGGGCTGCGCGCCGCCGCCAACCACGGGGTGAAGATCGACCGGTCCGTGTGGGAGGAGCTGGCCGCGCGCACGCTGATGCACCAGAAGCAGGAGGCAAGCCCGTACGCGCCGGCCGGATTCGGCTATCACCCGGTGTCCCGTCCTTCCGGCAGCATCACCTCGGCGGGAGTCGGCATTCTCGCGATCTGCGAGGAGCAGCTCGGAAGGCGGTCGGACATCTCCACTGCGATCAAGAAGGGCATCCAGTGGCTGGCGCAGAACTTCTCCGCCAACTCCAATCCGGTGCAAGGGGAGGGCGCGGCCAACACCTGGCTGTACTACTACCTCTACGGGATGGAGCGCGTCGGGGGGCTCACCGGGCTCAATCAATTCGGTCCGCATGACTGGTATCGCGAAGGCTCGCGCTTTCTGGTCGAGGCGCAGGAGCCGGTCGGGAGCTGGCCGGGGGACAAACAGTCCAACACCTGCTTTGCTCTTCTGTTCCTGTCGCGGGCGACGAGCTCGGCGACCGGCGCCAGCATCGCGCGCTCCCGCAAGCTGTACGGGAGCGACGACTCGAACGAAGAAGTGAACATCCGGGCATCCGGGGATTCCCCGCTGTCGATGTGGATCTCCTCCTTCGGCGACAAGACCGGGCAGACGTTCGCCTGGCCCGGCGAGGCGAGCCTGGGGCCGCACGTGGCCAAGGTGGAGTACATCGCGTTTCCAGCGGAGCGCGAAGAGGAGCCGCAGGTGATCGCGCAGGTGGCGGGCGATGCCTCCCGGCCGTCCGGTCGCGAGCGCTTCGCCGCGCAGTACGCGTTCAAGCGGCCGGGAAGATATCTCGTCCTGGCAAGAGTGACGGTGGTGACCAGCGGTCCGGAAGGCGCTCCCAAGGTCGAGGAAGTGCTCGAGTCCGAGCCTCTCGAGGTGGAGATCAGCGAGGTCCTGGACCCCGTGCTCGTCCGCTACGCCGACGATGCCATGCGCGATCTCCTCGATTCGAACGTCGCCCGGGCGCGCGCTTCCTCGGAATGGTCGGGCGACCACGCCGCGGTCCTCTCGATCGACCAGATCCTGGCTCGCGGCTGGCTGTCCAAGGACAACGACCCCAAGCCCTGGGTCGTGATCGAGGTTTTGAAGCCGGTGCGAGCCAACCTCCTCCTCTTGAGCCCGTTCCAGCACAGTGATCACGATCGAGACCTCAATCGTCCCGCCAAGGTCGAGGTGATCCTGAACGGTAAGAAGCCGGGTTTCGTCGTCGACATCGACCCCGACCCTTCGCGCAAGACCGAGGTCACGATCGAGCGTCCGGCGCCGGTGCGCACCCTCGAGATCCGCGTCCTCGAGGTCAGCGAAGGCCACCCCGAAAAACGCGGCGTCGGCTTCGCCGAGATCGAGCTCCAGCACCTGCGCGGCGCCGCCAAGGCGCAGTGACAAGGATTCACCGCAGAAGCAGAGCGGCACGACGGCGCAGGTCTTCCAGATGCGCCGGTCGTCGAAGCTGCGAACGAGGATGATCTTGAAAACCTCTGTTCCCTCGTCAGAATCGCGCTGCCCTGGTGGTCGCCTCGAAGGTCTGCTGCTTGGACAGATGCGCTTTTCATCGCTGCCTTGGCGTGATGCTGATCTGGACGCTCCAGATCGTGGCGCCGATGCTGCACGTCCACGGCGACGCGGACCAGGAAGAAAGTATCTGCTGCGGTTCGAGCGAGGAGATTTGCGCTGCATGCGCGGAGGAGTCGCGGGAGTCAGGGCCGGAGTATTCTCCCTGCTCGGCTGACCATCCTTGCGGTGATCCGAGCCATCACCATCATTCAAGGCATTCTCACGACGGTCGCTGCACCTTCTGCTCCGACTGGCCCAGTACGCTGCCCCGGAAGTCCTGTGTCGTATTCTCGGGAATCACGCCACGTTGGCGACAGTGTCTTCTTCACCACGGTCACGGTCACGGTCACGGTCACGGTCCACGGTCCACGGTCCACGGTCCACGGTCATGGCGCACGGTCTGCCGGGATCCGGAGTGACGGCCCAGGCTTCGTTGGAATGGAAGTCCTACCCGGTCTCAGCTACTGCACTGCGGATGAGCTTCGTGAGCATGGCTGCGACGCGATCCTTCGGTAGAGATCCAGGGCACAGCGGTACACATCAAGCCGGTGAAGATCGTTTTGACGTTCCCGTTCCATCGCCGTGCTCGTTGTTCGTGGGCCGTGACCGTGACCGTGACCGTGACCGGCCGCGTTGGGAGTCTTTCGGACGCCGGACGCCTTGGTCGATACGACGCGCCGAGGTCATCATTGCCGCCGATTTTGCGTCATCGTATTTATGGAAGCCAGTACTCACCCGGACGTCGACCTTCGACAAGCAGGAATTCCCGACTCGCGTCGACCTTCTCTGGATCGAGACAGCGGCGGACCCGGAAACCGTCCAGGTCGCGACTTTCGATCGAGCTCACCTCGCCCGCGGCCCGCCCTCTTCTGACTCTTAGGTGGCGGCGTAAGGGCGGATGCAGCGGCCTTTGCGCATGAAGGCCCGCCGATCGATCGTTCTTGCGGCGCGCTGACAGTTCACAGCGCCCGACATCGGCGAAGTCTCATTGCAAGAGATGGACTCGCTGGACTTCGTCCGGCGCTCCCTTGCTCCAGCCATGTCGCTGCGAAACTGAGAACCGCGTTGTCACCCAGGCGATCCTGGCTCGACTCTCCTCTGGACGAGCTGCCACGCTTGACCTCGCCGGCGATTCCTCAGGAGAAGTCCTGGGAAACCTGTCTTCGATCGGGCGGGGTATCCGCCGCGGCTCATCGATCAATCATCGTGGAATCACTTTCATGCACCTTGTTTCGTTGGCCTTGAGTCCAGGATGGGTCCTCGCCTCCCTGAACGTGCAGGAACCTGCGCCCCCCGAACCCGGCGTGGAGGAGCAGATTCAGAGTCTTCGCGAAGCCAACGAGCTTCAGCGGAACAAAATCGAGCAGCTCGAGCGGCTACTGGACAGGGACGGCAATCTCGCGAGCGCACGGATTGAATCCGAACGTCAGGACGAGCCCGCGCGCACCATGTCGGGGGAGGAACATGCGCACGGAGCCGAGGATTCGCTTTGGTCGAGCGATCTTGGGTTTGCCAATCTGCGAATGCTCCACGTGTCGCTCGACCTCTTGATGGCCGCTGGAACATCGACGGAAGAGAACGATTCGATCGAGCAGCTCGAGGGAGGGGCCCACGACCCCAAACGTCGCGGCTTCACGCTCCAGAACGCGGAGCTCTCCCTGCTGGGCTCCGTCGATCCCTACTTCGATGTCGAGACATACATCGTGCTCACCCTCGACCCGGAGAGCGGTGAAACGGAAGTCGAGCTCGAGGAGGCATTCGCGAAGACCCGCCAGCTTTCAGGCAACCTGGATCTGGAGGTGGGGCACATCTTCTCGGAGTTCGGCGTCATCAACCCGCTCCACCCTCACCAATGGGAATTTGTCGATCAGCCTGTTGTCAACACGCGTCTTCTGGGACCGGATGGGGCCAGGGCTCTCGGGTTTCGAGTCGGCTGGCTCGCACCACTCCCATTCGAGTCTCACCTGCACGTCGGGATGCAGAATGCGGACCAGGAGCAGATGTCGAGCTTTCTCGGTTCGTTCGAGCATGGGCATGAAGAGGGGGAGGGTGGGCTCGATGAAGGTCTGGGCGGGCGCCCGCTGGTGGACCGGGACGAAAGTGATCTCGGGGACTTTGTGTACCTCGCGCGCTGGGCGAGCTCTTTTCAGGCCGACCAGGCCTGGTCGACGACCCTCGGACTTTCATTCCTGCATGGCCCCAACGCATCCGGGGAGGATGGCCGCACGACGATCTACGGAACGGACCTCATGGTGGAATGGAAGCCTGACCCGAGCAAGCCCCGAGGCGCGGTTTGGCAGACGGAGATCATGAAGCGCGAGTGGTATGCCGATCACTTCTTTTCCGCGGAAGATGAGAGCGACCCGACCGATGATGTAGTCCTCGACGATGACCTCCTCCTTGACTTCGGCCTGTATTCGCAGGTGCTGTACTTCGTTGACGAACACTGGTCCACGGGGCTGCGGTATGAAGTCGCGAGCGGAGAAGGGGACGGCACCGAGGTGGCGCGAGAGGATGATCCGTTCCGTGACGATCGCACGCGCATCTCACCGCTGATCGCGTGGCGGCCCTCGGAGTTCACGCGGATCCGTCTGCAGTACAACTACGACCGGGCGGATCACCTCGAACACGACGACGCCCATTCCTTCTGGCTGGGCGTCGAGTTCCTGATCGGATCTCACGGGTCCCACGCGCACTGAGAGACTCGCCGCCCGCAGGCCAGCGTCAACTTCCGGCGGCAAGGATGCCGGCCTCGACGAACGCCTTCTCGATGCCGCGGGATCGGGCTCTTCGCACGAACTCCTGGACGTAGCTCTTGAGCTCCTCGTCGGGGATGTGGTGCTCGGCGAATCTCTGCCGCGCGCGGTCGGTCTCGCCCGCGATGATCTCGACGCAGCCGAGCGTCATCTGGCATTGACGGTAGTAGGGAAACTTCTCCGGGACCTTGAGGAACAGCTCGCGAGCCACGCGCAGCCGCTCTCCGGGGTCGTAGCGGCGCCCGAGGACAAGCCCGCCGTAGGACTGTCCGACCGCGGCGTACATCACGCCGAGCAACACGGGCTGAAAGCCGATCTCCTTGAGCTCGACTTCGAAGGATGGCGGGTGCTCCTGCGCGGCGGCGGACTGCCCACGGATGCAGCGCGACAGGACGATCGCCTTCTCCAGCGCCTCGACGATGAGCAAGGTGCCCTCGAACGTCGGATGGCAGTTGTCGAAGAAGCAGTCATTGCCGGGGGGCCGGTCCTGCCGTGCCTTGAAGCTCTCGAGCTCGACGTCGACCAGGCGCGCGCTGCTCTCGCGGCAGATCGCGCGGATCACGTCGTTGACGGCCGTGGGCGCCCGCCGCTGGATGCCGTCCTTGTCCTTGGCGTTGATGTAGCAGTCGAGCGCATCGGCGCGCCGGTTCAGGGCTTCGAAGGCCTTGCCGCGCCTGAACCAGACCTCGGCGAGGTCCTGCGCCGGCGCGGGCAGCGCGTCCAGGATCTGCAACGTTTCCTGCGGCCGGCCTTCCTCGAGCGCCGTGCGGGCGCGGGCGATCTCCCGTTCCCAGGCAAGAGTCCGGGAGTCGTCCTCGACGGAGTCGATGTACGAGAAGCTCGGCTCGAAATCGGAGAGATTGTTGATCAACGTGCACAAAAACAGCTCGACACCATGACTCTGGCAGTGGCGGGCGAGGTCCATGAGCAGCCTGCGGTCGGAGTACTCGATCGAGGCGGCATCGTCCTCCGTGTGGTAGCAGCGGCCGATCATGCGCTCGGGCAGCGGAAAGTCGAGCGTGCCGATGTCGGGGTCGCGGTGCTCCTCGAGGCTGGACAGGAACTGCTGCCACAGCCGGCCAAGGTGCGTGAGCATCGGCGTGCTCGCCGGCGGCACGGCGTACGGGTGCATCCGAGTCCGTGCCGCGAGGATGCTGTGCGGCAGGAATTCGTTGTGGCCGCTGTAGAACACGAACGCGTCGGGTTCGAACTCGAGGCATTCGATCGCGTACCTCCAGGCGGTCTCGAGGTTCTGGCCGCCGTGGCCGACGTTGAGCACCTCGACAAGAACGCCGGGATACCGTTTCCGGAGGCGAAGGCCGAGCCAGGCGGGAAACGAGATCTCGTTCTGCGGCCCGCCGGTGATCGAGATCGGGCAGCCGAGCGTCGTCGATTCGCCGAACACGAAGATGCGGTAGGTGCCTTCGGGTTTGGGCATCTCGAAGCGGTTGGCCGGCGCCGTGAGGCCCTTGCCGGCGTCGATGGGCCGGCGAAACCACATGCCCTCGCGCAGGATTTTCGGGTCCTCGGTGAGGTCGGCCTTGCCGAGCACCTGCGCGTAGGCGACGTGGTCCATGAAGGCCGAGTCGACTTTGCCCAGCCCCATCCGTCGCACGCCCCACTCCGCCCCCGTCAGAGTGACGAACGTGGCGCTGGCGGCGAGCAGGAGGCGCCCGAGGATCACGAAACGCATTCGTCGGTAGGTGCTCATCGACGGATGACCGGGCGATCCTCTCTGTTTCCGCGGGAACCCAATCTCGACCAGCGATCCATCGTAGCCCCCCGGGTCGGCGAAACGGGGAAGCTTGAGACCAATGGATCACCTGCTGCGTTCGCGACTTTTGTGGGCAAGACAATCGCCGTCGTTGCGGCGCTCAAGGAAGAGATCGACGAGCTCCGCGGTAACTTTCCCGGATGACGATTCGCCCTCAGGGCGATGGACCGGGCCTCAAGGGGCGGTCCTCGGGCTCGATTGCGGCAACGGGCTCAGCAGGCTCGGGACGGTGCGCGGTCTCGGTCGGTCGAGCCTGAGTCGCCTTCCTCGGTGTTTCCGCCGTTTCCGGCGGCGACTCGTGCTGATACTGCCCCGACCAGGAGTTCCAGCGGATCTTCAGCACGTCGCGCAGCATCCGCAGCGAGTCGCGCAGCGGGTGGACCTTGCTGCCGGTCTTGTAGTGCCACGTCACCGGCACCTCGCTCAAGGAGAGTCCCACCCGCCGGGCGAGGAACAGGATCTCCACGTCGAAACCGAACCCGGGCAGGGTCTGGCGCGCGAACAGGGTGTCCGCGGCCCGCGCGCTGAACAGCTTGAAGCCGCACTGAGTGTCGTCGATCCCAAGCGACACGATGAGCTGGACGATCTTGTTGAACACGCGGCCCAGGAAATGTCGCCGCCACGGCTCGTCGATGCGCCGGGCACCCTTTGCCTCGCGCGAGCCGAGGGCGACCTCGCAGCCCTTTGCCGCCTCCTCCAGGAATCGGGGCAGCTCCTCGATCGGCGTCGACAGGTCGGTGTCGCACATGTAACGCAGCCTGCCCTGCGCGTTCAGCATCCCGGTGCGCACCGCCCAGCCCTTGCCCGCGTGCTCGATGCGGATCAAGCGGATCGAACGGTGCATCTTCTGGAGCCGCTCGACGATCGAAGAGGTGGAGTCGGTGCTGCCGTCGTCGACGACGATGACTTCGTAGGGATCGGCCTCGCCGTCGAGGAAGTGAGTGATGGCGCGCAGGCTGTCGGCGATCCTCTGCTCCTCGTTGAACGCCGGAATGACGACCGACAGGTGAGGAAGATGGGGCGCGATCATCGCGGGCATTCTTTAGATTCACCAGCCGGGGGTCAAGTCTGCGGTCGCGCGGCCAGTGGTGGCCACCGACCGTACGCGGACACCGCTGGAAACGCCGAAACCGCATGCTGAAGGGACTCGTTCGCTTTGTTGGTGGAATCGCCCGGCTGGCGCTGCTCATTGTCTGCGGGCTGATCCTGTTCCACGTGTTGTTCCCGCCGTGGTACGAATTCCGGCCGGCCCGGCCGTTCGGCGGAGAACGCTGGTACAACCCCTACCAGGACTTCGCCGGACCGACGTTGAGGGCCAACTTCCATGCGCACTCGTACGCCTGGAGAGGATTCACCAGCGGCACGGAGACCCCCGAGAACCTGGTCAAGCTGTACCTTGCCCTGGGCTACGACGTGCCCGCGATCAGCAACTACCATCAGATCCTGCCGCGGGAATCTCTCGAGTCCGTGCTGCGCGAGGTCGAGACGGAAGGTTTCGGCCGGATGATCGGCGAGCTTCCGCAATACTTGAGGAACAAAGTCACGCACCCGGAGCGCAACCTGCGCAAGGAACGGCCGGTCCATGTTCCGTGCTACGAGCACGGGTATGGCCTGACTCAGCAGCACCAGACAGTGCTCGGCGCCGCGAGCGTCGACTGGTTCGAGTATCCCCTGTTCCAGCTCGCGGCCAACAAGCAGCACGTGCTCGACCGGCTGAAACGCGGCGCGCCTCTGGTCGTGCTGAATCATGCGACCAAGGGAGTCGGCTACTCGCCCGCAGACTTCCGCCGGCTCGGTGGATATGACGCTCTCGAGATCGCCAGCAAGAACATCACGGCGAAGGACGGCACGCGGTTCTGGGATGAGGCGCTGTCCGCGGGCCACGCGGTCTTCGGCGTCGCCGCCGACGACGGCCATCGCCAGTACAAGATCAAGCACTCGGCGATGGGCTGGGTCGAGATCGATGGGCGTGAGCGGACGACTCCCGCGGTGCTCGACGCTCTGCGCGCGGGCCGCTTCTATTCGGTGTGGGCCGAGCGCGCGACTCCCGGCACCGAGGTCGAGTCCGTGCGAATCGAGGAAGGCAGGTTGCGCGTCAAGCTGACGAACGATGCCGACGAGCTGCGGGCGATCGGCCAGGATGGGGAGGTCCGGCAGGTTTCCAGGAACCAGCCGGGCATCGAGTACGTGATTCGTGCCGATGATCCCTACCTGCGTGTCGAGGTCGACTCGGCGGGGACCACGATCTTTCTCAATCCTCTGTTCCGTTTCTCCGGGGGCGACGTCGAGAACGCGGTCCCGGAAGAAAACGCTGCGCTCACCTGGGTCCGGCGCGTGATTGGTGCAGCCCTGTTCCTCCTGTCGGCGTATCGGATCTTCCCTCGAGGCGGCGGCAGCGGGGCGTCGGATCGCGCCGGCAGGGCGCCGGGCTGATCAGCGGTCAACCTCACAAGCTCTGGAGGGCCCGCCGCGGAACAGGACGTAGCCGCGGTCGGAGGCGAGCCGCTCGAGGCCGTTGCTCTCCTTGAACTGCTCGAAGAAGTGCTGGGTCGTGAGCCCGATCCGCGGGCGATCTGCGGCCAGCGCCTCGTTCAGCACCTTGATCCGGTAGGTGCAGTATTCGGTGTTGCGGCCCGCCTCGAAGATGACGCTGGCGCGATGGCGCAGACCGAGCATCAGGATGCGTTCGTCGGGAGAGAGGCGGGTGCTCGCCTCCTTGGCCAGTCTCAGGAGCGGCTGCTGAAAGTGCCGCTCGAAACGCGGTGCGAGAAAGACCACGCACGCGAGCTCCGCACCGAAGAAGCTGGCGGCGAGAGCGACGACCATCGCACCCACGTTTCCCCGGCGAAAGCCGACCCACAACCCTGCGGCACCAAGGACGAAGGCCACGGCCATCAACCAGGGACCGGCGCCGAGCCTGATCGGGTACTCGAGTCCGGGCTGCTCGCGCACCGCCCTCTCGGGGAGCCCTGAAAGCGAGCCGACTGCGAAATGGGACGCCACCATCAGAGCAGCGAGTGAACTGAGGATGACGACCGTCGAGGCGAGGGCTGCTCTTGCGCGACGTGACCGGAGCGCCGCGGAAGCCCGCTCGCCTCCGAGCAGATCGCCGATCCACAGAGCGGCACCGGGAAAGACGGGTAGCGCGTAGTTGGGGAGCTTGGTCGCCGAGGCGCTGAAGAACAGAAAGGCGATCACCGAGAAGATGCCGAACAGTCGCAGGAGGCGGGCGCGGGAGCTGTGGGTGTCGACCAGCGTCGCTCGATCGACCGCGGGAAGGAGGAGGAGACTCCACGGCAACAGACCCAGGAAAACCACGGGAACATAGAACAGCACCGACCCGCCATGCCCTTGCATCGGCTCGGTGAACCGGCCGACGTGGTGCACCAGAAACAGCTCCTTGAGGAACGAGAAGCCTTCGGGACGAGTGAGACCGAGGAGGAGATACCAGGAGAATCCAACGCCGAGCATCGTGACGAGGCCGCCGGCGAGCCACAGAGGGCGGAGCAGGATCGAGAAACGGCGCAGAAGAATCAGGTGGACGAGCGCCGCGCCGACGGGAAAGAGAATGCCGATCGCCCCCTTGGTGAGCGTCGCGAGGCCTGCACACGCGCAGGCACCGAGGAAGGGCAGCAGTCCCCGGCCCTTCGATTCAAGGTCGCGCTCGAGCGCGCGATGGAACAGGAGCAGGGTCGCGACGAACCACAGCGTCAGGGGCATGTCGACAAAGCTGACTCGGGCGAGGCCGACGAACAGCAGCGAGGTTGCGAGGACGAGCCCCGAGACCACGGCGGCCGGTTCGCCGAGCTCCTTGCGCGTCCCGAGATAGAGAACGACGACCAGGAGCAGCGCAGAAAGCGCGGTCGGCGCTCGCGCCGCGACGGTGTTGACCCCGAAGATCGAGTAGCTGACGCACTGCATCCAGTAGAGAAAGGGCGGCTTCTCGAAAAAAGTCTCGCCATTGAGCACTGGCTCGAGGTAGTTCCCGGTCTCGTGCATTCCCTTCGACACCACGGCGTAGCCGGCCTCGTCGTAGTCGACCAGCGCGGGATGGCTCAAACCCACGAAGTACAGGACGCCGAACACGAGTGCGAGGACGGAAGCTTTCACCCAGACTGGCTCGCCGTCATTCCCGCGAAAGCGGGAATCCAGGCCCCTGACGCAACGTCATTCCCGCAGAAGCGCGGGAATCCAGTTTCACGGACGGCAGGCGCGCGCAAAGTGAACGGCATCGGGACTAGGCCTTGATCCAGCGCAGGAGCTCGAGGAGCTTGGGCGGCTGGCCTGTCCGCAGGATGCCGATGCGGAAGATGCGGCCGCTCATCCACAGAACGAAGGCGGTGAACAGCACGAGGAGGATCAGCGAGCCGATCATGTCGAACCACGGCGGATCGGCGGCGGCGCGGTTCATCATGATGAACGGCGTGTACAGCGGGATCCAGGTGAGGACCGTCGCCAGGGTGCCGTTGGGGTCCTTGGGGATGAACATCATCGTGAACAGCGGCACGATCAGGATCATCATCACGGGCCCCATCATGTTCTGGGCCTCCTTCAGCGTGTTGCACACGCTGCCGATCGCGAGGAAGATTCCGGCATACAACAGATACCCCAGCAGGAAGTAGACGCAGAACGCGGGCAGGAGGTTGGAGGTCTGCAGGACCTCGAACAGCCGGACGGCGAACTGCGATTCCGGGCCCGCGCGCAGCTTGAGGATCAGCACCAGCGACAGGATCCACGACCCGGTGACGGTCAGGCCCACGGCCGCGATGCCGGCGAGCTTGCCCATCATCAGCTCGCCGGGAGTGATCGAGGACAAGAGCACCTCGATGATGCGGTTCGACTTCTCCTCGATGGTGTTGTTGAGCAGCATCTGGGAGATCGTGAAGATCGCGATCCAGAGCAGGTACACGAACCCGACCGGCGCCCACTGGCGGATCACGTCGGCGATGCTGACCTCCTCCTTGCCTTCCGCCTTCTTCGGGTTGAGGCTGGCGAACGGGACGCGCGTTGCCTGCACGGCGCGCACCTTGTCGATGTCGAGCTTCTGCCCCAGGAACTCGCGCCGTCGGATCTCGTCGTTGACGACTCGTTCGACGCTCGACTTGAGGTCCTTGTCGGCGAGGTTCGAGGCCCAGTACTGGATGCCCTGCCTCTGCAGATTCGCGAGAAGGCTCTTGAGGCCCGGGCGCTGCACGTGCGCGAGCACGTCCTTGGGGATGAGGATCGCGGCGAACAGCTCGACCTTCCGGCCTTCGTGCTCGAGCGAAGAATCACCCTTGAGATACGACCGCAGCTCCTTCACCAGATCGTCGACGTCCTGGTCCGCGCGGACTCCGGCGGGAAGATCGACGCGGACGAACCGGCGCCTGGGCTCCTCGAACGCCGGCGCATCGTCCTTGAGCAGGGGTTTCAGCTCGTCCAGTGCCGGCTGCAATCCGCTCTTGGCGATGAACCCGTCCAGCACCTCGGGATTGCTTTCCAGCAGGCGCTTGACGTGCTCCTCGATCCCCTCCGCAGGCATCTTCTCGAGGTCGATGTCCGCGACGGAAGCCTGCAGGATCTTCGAGTGCTTCTGGGAATAGCCGATCAGGGCCTCGAGCACCTGGCCCTGGTGCTCGCGTTCCAGGCCTTCGACGATGACCTTCTCGAGCTCGCCCGACTGGTCGACCAGCACGAACTGGCGCGTGGGAGTCGCCTTCTCGAGGAAGCGCGTGGCGTACAGCGACGCCAGGATCATCAGCGGGAACAGCAGGATGCCGATCCAGAAGCCCTTGGTGGCGGCGTTCTCGAGGAACTCGCGCATGGCGACCAGGTAGACCGTTCTCATCGAAAGCTCACTTCGCGGGCCTCGGGGCCGACCATGTTGACGAACACTTCGTGCAGGCTGGGCTCGGAATGGTCGAGGCGGCGCAGACGGATGCCGTGCTCGAAGCATGCCTGCAGGATCACCTGAGGATCGGCGTTCTCGCGGATGTGCAGCTCGAAGTAGGGACCCGACGCTCCGTCGGTGCTCGGCGACCCGTCCTTGTCGGTGGCGAGCACCGCCGTCACCTCCGGCAGCGCGCGCAGCTTCTGGATGTCATTGTCGGTCTCGAGCCTAACTCGCCGCGGCATCGTCGCCTTGGCCTGAGCGAGGGTGCCATCGAACAGCTTCCGGCCGCGCGCGATCAGCAGGATGCGGTCGCAGATGCGCTCGGCGTGCTGCATGATGTGAGTCGAGAACAGCACCGTCCTGCCGCGGCTCTTCAGGTCCTCGATCAACTCCTCCATCACCTGCTGGTTGACGGGGTCCAGGCCCGAGAACGGCTCGTCGAGGATCACGAGGTCTGGGTCGTGGGCGATCGAGGCGAGGACCTGCACCTTCTGCCCCATTCCTTTGGAAAGGGCCTCGGTGCGCTTGTCGGCGAAGTCCTTCAGGCCGTAGCGTTCGAGCAGCTCGCCCGCCCGCTTGCGAGCCGGCGCGCGCTTCATTCCCTTGAGGCCGGCGAAGTAGGCGATGATGGCGCGCGCCGTCATCTTCTTGTACAGGCCCTTTTCCTCCGGCAGGTAGCCGATGCGCTCGCGCACCAGGAGCGCGGAGGGCTGGCCGAAGACGCGGATCGTGCCCGAGGTTGGCTTGATGATCTCCAGGATCATCCGGATCGTCGTCGTCTTGCCGGCGCCGTTGGGCCCCAGGAATCCGTACACCGAGCCTTGGGGGATGGCGAGGCTCACGTCGTCGACTGCGCGAAACTCACCGTACAGCTTGGTGACGTTTTGAAGCTCCAGGACGGTTTCAATCACGGAGGAGTCGTTCTCCCTCGGTTCTACTGCGAGGCGCTCCGTCCAGCGGGGAGCGCGGCCGTCGCCGCTAACTTCTACCTCATCCTTGCAAAACCCTGGCCCAACATCCATCCGACGAAGGAAACGGGCACGCTGCCCGAGGAGGTGCGAGCCCCGGAGGAGAGGCTCGCGCAACGAAGTCTTCATGCTCTCTTGCTGGGAGCTGAACACGAAGAGTGCCAGAAAGGATCACTTCGAGCCGCAGGCGCCTGCCTGCGTCCTCGTCGACTAGGCTCAGCGCCGGCGCACCTCGATGGTCAGCGGGCTCGACTCGGCCGTGCCCCGGTTCGCCTGTGCATCGGAGCAGGCAAAGGCCAGGAATTCGAGAGTTCTTCCGGCGAGCTCGCTCGGCACGGTTTGCGAAAAGCTCCAGTTGCCGAAGCGATTGAGCTGGTCGATCCCCAGCAGATAGTTCACCGGCGCTCCGTCGATCGCCACGAGAAAGAGAGCCACTGGTGCCGAGGCCCGGCCGCCTCTCACGAGGAGCGTCAAGACTCTTTCAGCGATCACCCAGGGGTCCCTGGCGTAGAGGAACAGATCGTTTCCCGAAAAAGCAAACGCAGCACCCACGCCGTTGTCGTGCTGAGAAGCTCCCGCAAGGACATCCGGAACGGCGTCTCCATTCAGATCACCGGCGCCGTCCACGCTCCTTCCGAACCAGGCGTAGTCCTGGGTTCCGCGCCAGCGACAAAGGAAACGGCCGGTCGCGCCCGAATAGGCATACACACCGCCTTCCTGCGGTGTGTATCCGTCGTGATCAAGGAGAGGCGCGCCGATCAGCACGTCCGGGATCCCGTCGACATTCAAGTCTCCGCCGTCCGCGACCGACCAGCCGAAAAGGTGCAGTGATCCTTCGCCCGTCCACGTGTAAAGCACAGTGCCGTCACGACCGGAGAGCACGTCCACCCGGCCCGCGTTGTTGTTCTCGAATGGAAAGCCAAGAGTGATCTCCGGAAAACCATCGCCGTCCAGGTCACCCGCTCCGTCTGCCGCGTAGCACGGCTGCGGGATCTCGCGCAGCAGTGCGCCGTTCGCGCCCGAGTAGAGCAAGACGTTGAGATTCGTCACGACGATGCAGTCGGCAGCGCCGTCCTGGTCCAGGTCTCCTGCAGAGTTGACTCTCTGACCCAGCCGCTCCTGATACTGCGTTCCATGGAAAGCCTGCAGCACTGCGCGATCCGCGCCCGAGTACAGATAGGCGCTTCCGGAGTTGAAATCGTTCGAGTCGCGGTCCAAAGCACCCACGAGAAAGTCCTCACGGCCGTCGCCGTTCGCGTCTCCCACGAACGCGACCGACGCGCCGAATCCGTCACCCGGGCTTCCTCCCTCGAGACGATGGAGCTGGGAGCCATCCTTTCCCGAGTAAACCTTGGCGGTCCCCTTCACTCCTCCGTTTCCCGGAGAGCCGACGAGCAAGTCAAGGATTCCATCCGCATTGGCATCCCCGTTTCGTCCCACCACGGCCGCGAAGTTGGCCTTCCATTCCCCGTAGAACCGGTACAGCTCCGCACCGTCTCGTCCGGAAAGAACGACCGCGTATCCCGTCCCCGAGGTGCAGGGATGCGGAACCGCGATGATCACGTCGTCGAACCCATCCGCGTTCAGGTCGCCCGCGGCGGCAACGCTGTGCCCGAGCTCGTTGCACGAGCTTTCACCATGCGCTTCGAAGATCTTCTCCTGGCATCGGCTCGCCGAATCGGGATCGATCACAATTCCATGGCAGGCAACCACGACGATCCCGATGAAACGAAGACGAGAGCAATTCATGACGACACTCTCCGTGTCGAGCCGTCCCGAGGCGATCAGAGAAGATTGCACCGATGATGCCAGGAACGTCAAGGGGACGTTGCCGGGTGAGGCCCGGTTCGCAGCCGGGCGAATGCGCAAGGCGGAAGGATTTCGATCAGGGGCTCGAAAGTCCCGGCGGGGTGGTGACGAGGTCGCTGCTCTGGGGACTGGAGGGTTCCGCCGAGCGCCGGACGAGGTACTCCTTGAGTGAGAAGGAGTCGACCTGGATCACGTCCTCGCGCGCGGCCTCGGCGTTCCTGACGAGCTCCGCCTCCTCTCGGCTGATCACCCCTCCTTCGAGGGCCTTTGCGACGAGCTGATCGGGCGGGAGCTTGGGCAGACGCTTCTCCTTGACGGCGGCGCGCAGCTTCTGGGCGACCTTGTCCGCAGCAAAGCACAACTCGTGAGCGCGATCGAGACGGGTGAGCGGTTCTTCGATGGAGCTCTGCCGGTCGATGCTCGGAGTGAGAGAGTCGCGCTGCGCCCCCGGGGCCTGGAGAGCCTGAGCGACCTGATGAACCAATCGATCCGACGGCGGCCGCGCGATCGGATTGACGCGCGACCACCAGGCGACCGGCCCGTTGATCAACCAGGAAAAACCCGGAATCTGCAGATTGGCATACAGCTCGTCGAACGCCTGCTGGATGGTGGAGAGAGCATGCCGCATCGACCAGTGGAGGAACGGCAAGTCCTCCGTGCGTCTGCCTTCCGCCTCAAAGCGCCTCAGCGCCGCGCTCGCCAGGTACATCCACGAGAAGATGTCCGAGAACCGCCCGGTGATCGTCTCCCTGCGCTTGAGGTCGCCGCCCAATCCAGACATCGCGAGGTCGGCGAGAAACGCGAACGACGCCGAGCACCACGAAAGCTTCTTGCAATAAGGAACCGCAGGACCGGCGACCGGGGCCTGCGCGATGACGCCGCGCGTCAGGCTGAGGACCAGGGCGCGGCAGCCGTTGCGCACCACGTGGCCGATATGTGCGAAGAAGGCCGCGTCGAATTTCCTGACATCGCCCTTCGCCAGGGCGTCGATCTCGGTGTACGCGTATGGATGACAGCGGATCGCTCCCTGGCCGAAGATCATCAGCGAGCGCGTCAGGATGTTCGCGCCCTCGACGGTGATGCTGATCGGCATGCCGACGTACGAATGCCCGAGAAGGTTGCGCGGGCCAAGCGAGATGCCGGCGCCACCCAGGATGTCCATCGCGTCGTTGACGCAGCGCCGCGCGATCTCGGTGGAGCCGAGCTTCATGATCGCGCTGACGACGGCGGGCTTGTTGCCGCCGTCGAGACCGCCGCAGGTGTAACGGCGCGCGGCCTCGAGCAGATAGGCGTGGCCGCCGATCCGCGCCAACGGTTCCTCGATGCCTTCGAACTTTCCGATCGACGTGCCGAACTGGCGGCGCACGACCGCGTAGGCGCCGGCGACGCGCGCCGCCATCTGCGTTCCGGCGGTCGCGGCCGCCGGCAGGGAGATGCCCCGGCCCGCGGCCAGGCACTCCATCAGCATCCGCCAGCCCTGGCCGACACCGTTCAGCCCGCCGATCACGCAGTCCAGGGGCACCACGACGTCCACGCCCTCGGTCGGGCAGTTGTAGAAGGGAACTCCCATCGGGTCGTGGCGCTTCCCCAGGATCACTCCCTGAGTGCTGGTGGGAATCAATGCGCAGGTGATGCCGAGGTCCTCACCCTTGCCCAGGATCTGATGCGGATCCCGCAGCTTGAACGCGAGCCCGAGCAGCGTCGAGATGGCGGCGAGCGTGATGTAGCGCTTCTTCCAGTGCAGCCGGATGTAGAGCAGGCCGTCGTCGCCCTTGAACAACACCCCGTGCGAGGTGATCGACGCGGCGTCCGACCCCGCTCCCGGCTCGGTCAGGGCAAAGCACGGGATCTCCTCGCCGCGCGCAAGGCGCGGCAGGAGACGCGCCTTCTGCTCGTCCGTCCCGTAGTGGATCAAGAGCTCGGCGGGTCCCAGTGAATTGGGGACCATCACCGTGATTGCGAGCGGCATCGAGCGCGACGCAAGCCGCGTGACGACGGCACTCACGCCGCTCGCCGAGAAACCCATCCCTCCGTGCTCCTCTGGAATGATCAGACCGAAGAACCGCTGCTCCTTGAGGAACTCCCACACGTCCGCCGGCAGGTCGCGCGTCTCGAACACCTTCCAGTCCTGGGTCATCCGGCATACCTGCGCGACCGGCCCCTCGAGAAAACTGCGCTCCCGTGAGTTCAGATCCGGGTAGCTTTCCTTCAAGAGCCGGTCGAAGTCGGGCTTTCCCGAGAACAGCTCGCGATCCACCCAGACGGTGCCGGCCTCGATGGCCGTGCGTTCGGTCTCCGAGATCGAGGGCAGGAAGCGCAGGGCCTTCATGACCTTCATCAGCGGCAGGCTGACGAGATAACGACGCACGAAAGTCAGGTTGAAGACTAGCGCGAGGCCCGCGAAGATGCACCACACCCACAGGGGAGCCGCCAGCGAGAGCAGCAGCGCCGCACACCAAAGTGTCCATGCGTACAGAGGAAACGAGCAGTAGCCGAAGGCGATCGCCGCGCCGACGGGAACGAGCCACACCCAGGCTGGAGCCGAGCGCAGGAATCCGACGAAGAAGGCGCAAAGTGTCATGGTTCTTCACTCTCTGCAAGAATCGCGAAGTTCTTTCCTGGCTGGAGGAACGCGGCCCGCCCCAGTTCTCTGGCGTCCCGAACTACTTCGGAACGGCGCCTCCCCCGGCTTGGGAAGTTTCGCGTCATGACCTCCTACGTCGCAACTGCCGCCAGGAAGTCGGTCGTGATCGCCGCCGGCCTGAGAACTCCGTGGGCACGCGCGGGCGGCGCCTTCAAGGATGAAGACACCGGGCACCTCGGGGCTCTCCTTGCCCGCGAGCTGCTGGCGAGGACCGATCTTGCCCCCGGGCAGATCTCCGAGGTGATCGTCGGCTGCGTCGGCCCGCCGCACGACCAGGCGAACGTCGCTCGCGTGATCGCGCTGCGAGCGGGGATTCCGTGGTCCGTGCCGGCGCGAACCGTGGCGCGCAACTGCGCCAGCGGCATCGAGGCGGTCACCTCCGCGGTGATCAACATCGAGGCGGGCATGGGCGATCTGTTCCTGTGCATGGGGGTCGAGCTGATGAGCAGCTACCCCCTGATCTTTAGCCGACGGATGACCCGCTGGTTCGCGCGGCTCGCCAGGGCGAAGCACGCGGGCCAGCGCCTCGCTGCGTTCGCGGGCCTCAAGCCCTCGTTCCTCAAGCCGCGGATCGCGCTGACCGAGGGGCTGCGCGACCCGGTGTCGGGCCTGCTCATGGGTCAGACCGCCGAGGTGTTGGCGCGCGACTTCGCGATCACCCGCGAACAGTGCGACCGGTTCGCCTGCCAGAGCCATGAACGCGCGCTGCGCGCGCGTTCGGCCGGCCGGTTCAAGAATGAGACGGCGCCGGTGCTGCCCTTGGGGACGGATGCACGGTCGGGATCGTTGACCGCCGATGACGGCATTCGCGAGGATCAGTCGCTCGAAAAGCTCGGCAAGCTCAAGCCCTACTTCGAGAAGCCGGACGGCATCGTCACCGTCGGCAACTCCTGCGGCATCACCGACGGCGCGTGCGCTCTGCTGGTGACGACGCTGGAGCGGGCCCGCGCCCTCGGCCTTCAGCCTCTCGCGCGGGTCCGGAGCTTTGCGTGGGCGGGGCTCGACCCCGCGCGCATGGGCCTGGGGCCGGTGTTCGCTTCGCACCTCGCGCTGGAGAAAGCGGGGCTCGAGATGAGAGATGTCGGAGTGGTCGAGATCAACGAGGCGTTCGCGGCGCAGGTGCTGGCGTGTGCCAAGGCGTTCGCGAGCGCCGAGTTCGCGCGCACGCAGCTTTCGCGAGAGCACGCGGTCGGCGAGCTCGACTTCGCGAAGACCAACGTCAACGGCGGCGCGATCGCCCTGGGTCACCCGGTCGGCGCGACCGGTGCGCGCCTGCTGCTCACGACGGCCCATCAGATGCGCGAGTCGGACTGCGAGCTGGGGCTCGCGACTCTGTGCATCGGCGGGGGACAGGGCGGCGCGGTGATCCTGGAGCGAGTTGCCGCATGATCGACCTCAAAGCCCTGCCGTTCCCGCCCGATGCTCCGCCGCAGGGGACCTGCGTAAGGGTCGAGAGACCCGAGGCCGGGCTCGCCGTCCTCGTCCTCGACCCTCCGCACCGCAAGGTCGCGATCTTCGACGGACCGCTGCTGCGCGACCTGAGCGCCGCGATCGATTCGCTTGAGAAGGATGCGACGTTGAAAGGGGTCGTGATCACCGGCCGCTCGCCGCTCGAGTTCGTCGCCGGGGCCGACGTGCGCGCCATCGAGGCGGTCGAGGATCCGCGCGTGCTCGAAGAAATCGTGCGCGCCGTCCATCCGCTGCTGCTTGCGATCGAGCGCTGGAACGCCGTCGTGGTCGCCGCGGTCGGCGGCGCGGTGCCGGGCGGCGCCTATGAGCTCTGCCTTGCCTGCGACTTCATCGTCGCCGCCGACGACTTGAAGACGCGCATCGGTCTGCCGGAGACGCGCCTTGGAATCCTTCCCGCATGGGGCGGGGCCCATCGCCTGCCGCGGCGGATCGGTGTCCCGGACGCACTCGCCGCGATCCTCAAGGGCACGCTGTATCCGGCGCAGGCGGCGTGGCGCAAGGGCATGATCGACCGCCTCGCCAAGCCCGAGAACCTCTTAAGAGTGGCGCGCAACATCGCGATGGGGCGCGAGACGCCGCGGCGGCGGACGCGCGGATTGAAGAAGTGGCTGGTCGACCGGAACCCGCTGGCGATCGCGTTGATCGGCAGTCAGGTTCGAAAGCAGGTCATGCGCGAATCGCGCGGCCACTACCCCGCCCTGCCCGCGGTGATCGACCTCGTGCTCGAGGCGCCGTCGATGACCATGGAGCAGTCGATGGAACGAGAGGCGAAGGCCGCGGCGCCTCTGGTCGTCGGGCCGACGTGCAAGAGCCTGATCTCGATCTTCTTCGCATCCGAGGAGGCGAAGAAACTGGGCCGGGGTCAGCCGGGAACCGAGCCCCGGACGATCCGGCGCGCCGCGGTGATCGGCGCCGGAGTGATGGGCGGCGGGATCGCGAGTCTGCTGGCGAAGAACGGCATCGCCGTGCGCCTGATCGACGTCTCCCAGGAGATGCTCGACAAGGCGGTGCACGAGCACCGCGCCGACTTGAGGAAGAGCCTCGAGCAGAGACATCTTCAGGCCCACGAGCACGAGGCGGCGATCGACCGGCTCGAGACCAGCCTGTCGATCAACGGTCTCAAGCACGTCGACGTGGTCATCGAAGCGGTCGCCGAGAAGCTCGAGGTCAAGAAGAGCGTGTTCGCGGAAGTGGCGCGGCAGGTGGGACCAGACGCGCTGCTCGCGACCAACACGTCCTCGCTGTCGGTCGAGGCGATCGCCTCATCGATGACGCACCCCGAGCGCGTCGTCGGCATGCACTTCTTCAATCCGGTGAAGAAGATGCCACTGGTCGAGGTGATCCGCGGCCGGCACTCCAGCGAGAGGTCGGTCACCGAGACCGCGGCGCTGGCGCTGCGCCTTGGAAAGACTCCGGTCGTCGTCAAGGACGTCGCCGGCTTCCTCGTCAATCGCGTGCTCGGGCCCTATCTCGACGAAGCGGTCCGGCTGTTCGCGGGCGGCGCCGGCGCGCTGGCGCTCGACCAGGCGATGGTCGAGTTCGGGATGCCGATGGGACCGCTGCTGCTGCTCGACGAGGTCGGCTTCGACATCGCCGCGCACGCGGCCGCATCGCTGGAGGCGGCGTACGGCGAGCGCATGGCGACGCACGCGCTGCTCAAGTCATTGTCGGCGCCCGATCGCCTCGGCCGGAAAACCGGGAGGGGCTTCTTTGATCACTCGAGCGCGAGGAAGCGGAAGCCGGAGCCGTGCGGCGATCTCCACAAGTTCCAGAGCGAGAGCTTCGCGAGCGCGCTGAGTCGTGAGCAGTGGGTCGAGCGGATGGTGCTCTCGATGCTCAACGAGGCCGTGCGCTGCCTCGAGGAGGGAGTGGTGAGCTCGCCGCAGTGGCTCGACCTCGCCGCGGTGTTCGGGACCGGGTTCGCGCCGTTCCGCGGGGGACTCCTGCGGTATGCCGACTCGATCGGCGCGCGCGCGATCGTCGAAAAGCTCGAGGCGATCGCCCGTTCATCGGACGTGTGCGCGCGACGCGGCGGCCCCTTGCGCTTCCAGCCGGCGGCGCTGCTGGTCGCCATGGCGGTGGACGGTCGCAGGTTCTATTCGAAGGCCGTGAGCGCGCCGGAGCGGCTGCGCGAGGGCGTGGCGACGGCACAGACGGTCTGAGGCGGATCGAACGTCGCGAGCGTGGAAGGAGAGAGACGATGTCGCTGATCCTGCTGTTTCGAAAGCTGATCAAGATCATCCGCGGTGACAATGGGCCGAGGCAGGTGGGCCTTGGCATCCTGCTGGGCGTGATGGCGGGACTCCCGCCCTTCAGCCTCCTCAGCGTGCTCCTCATTCTGTTGTTCTTCACACTCAGCGCGAACCTGGGTGCGTTCCTGCTCGCGATGGGACTCGCCAAGGGCCTCCGCGTCGCGTTTCCCGGCGTCTTCGATTCCCTGGGACGGGCGCTGCTCGAGAACGAGTCGTTGAAGGAGACCTGGCGCGCGCTGCTCAATCTGCCGGTCGTCGCGACCTTCGGGCTCGACCGCTATCTGTCGATGGGCGCGCTGGTCGTCGCGCTGGTGCTGGGAGGCGCGGGGCTCTTGATCTCCTGGCTGTTCCTCGACCCGATCCGCGGCGGCGCCACTCGTTACGTCGAGTCGAGTCCGCGGGTGCGTTCGGTCTTCGAGAGCAAGGTCGTCGGATTCTTCGTGTGGCTGCTGTTCGGCAAGAAGAAGGACGTCGAACCCGACGCGGCTTCACGCTGGATCCGCAAGGGCTTTGCCATTCCGGCGGTGCTGACGATGGCTGCAATGAGCGGGCTCGCCGCGTGGAAGGGCGATCAGTGGGCCCAGGCCGGGATCGAGTTTGCGGCTTCGACGATCACCGGGAACGAGGTGCGCATCGCGGACACGCGCCTGAAGATCGTCGGCGGATCGCTGCAGCTTGGCAACGTCGAGGTGACGAAGCCAGGCAGCGCTGCGGCACAGTCTGAAGCGGGAGGCGGGGGCGGCGGCGGCGGCGTCGAGAAGGTCGCGGAGGGGCAGCAGTTCCGATTGAACATGGCCCTCTTTGGCCTGCTCGACCGGCGGCTTCGAGTCGAGGACGCCACGGTCGAGAACTTCACTTATCACGCCGATGCCAGGGACGCGCCGCAACTGCCGCCTTCTCCGGCGGAGACTCCCGCGGGAAGTTCCCAAGAAGGCGGAGACGGCGTCGTCGACCTCGAGAAGATCGTCCGCTGGGTGGACGCCCACGAGAAGCAGCTCGAGTGGGTGCTGCAGAAGATCGACGAGGTCCTGAAGAAGGGCAACGAGCCACCCGACCCGGAGAGCCCGCGGTACGACGGTCGCGCCGCCTACGTCTATGCGCGGCCCGAGGTTCCCGGAGTGATCATCGACCGGGCCGGAGTGCGGAACCTGAAGTTCGACTGGACCGGAGAGGATGGGCCGCTCACCCGGCTCAAGCAGATCGACCTGTCGGTCGAGGGATTGAGCTCGAACCCGGTGATCCACGGCAAGCCGATCACGTTCCTGGCGGGCGGCGGGTACGGCGATGGCGCGCTCCGATTGACGGGAACACTCGATGCGCGCTCCAAGGGCGAGAACAATCACCGCTTTGCGATCGACTACCAGCTTGCGAAGTTCGCGGGCGAGAAAGTGCTCGGCCTCGGGGGCGGCAAGGATCTCGAGCTCGAGATCGAGCTCAATTTCGCACCGGGAACGCGGGCGATCCGGTCGGCAGCCTGCAAAGGGTCCTTTTCCGCCGACAATCCCGGCTCGGTCGCGTTCATTCTCGGAGGCGGACCAGAGAAGCGCTGGGAGCTCACCGTCAAGGACCTCGACGTCGCCGGGTTGACCAACGTTGAGCGACCCTCCTCGGTCGACGCCCGCAAGGGTGTGATCGACCTCAAATGCGCCTTCGGCCGCGAAGGGGAAAAGCTCGCCGGCACGTTGGCGCTTCAGTGCCGCAACCTCGAGATTCAACCCGGAAAGATGAAGAGCCTGGGCGGCATGGATGCAGGCAAGCTGTGCCAGGCGCTCAACGAGATCACTACGAAGCAGCCGCTCGGCCTCACCTTTCGTCTCGGAGGCACCTCCAAGAATCCAAGCGTGTCGATGGAGGATGCCGCCCTCAAGCAGCTCTTCGAGGACGTCAAGAAGGGCCTCCTCGCTGCCGGCAAGCAGCAGCTCGCCTCCGAGATGGACAAGCATCTCTCGGTGCTGACGGACAAGCTGGGTGCGGATCTACAGGAAAAGCTCGGTGACAAGCTCGGAGACCAGACCAAGGATCTGACCAACATCCTCGAGGGCGACGGCAAGAAGACCCTCGAGGAAGGCGCCTCCTCCGTCCTCGACGGCCTTTTCGGCAAGAAGAAGAAAGAGGACAAGAAAGTGGAAGAGAAGAAGGACGACGGCAAAGAGGACGGCTGAGATCGTAGGCTATTCGTGCGGTTCCGCCGATGAGTACGGGCGATTCGGAGCGAACCAAAGCGGTGCTTCGCACCGCACTCCAAAACTGCGAGTCATGCACGGATCCATTGCTCACGCCGCGCAGCCTTTGGAGTGCGGCGCGACAGCGCCGCTTTGGTTCGCACACGAAGCAGCCGGCCGCATGCTCAAGAGAACCCGCGAAGGCCGAGTGAACGAATACCGTCGCAATTTCGCGGGGCGCTACTCTGCATCGGAGGAAAGGCTTCGAGAAAGCCGCGCTCCATCGCCGCGCGGGCTGGACGCTTGCGGGGTCCCCGGTCGTCGGATGACGCGCCGTCTGCAGGAGAACCCTGGCCGTCCTGGCTCGCGCCCCCCTCACGACTTCTGGCGATGGAGCGCGGGATGACTGAGTGAATCGTGTGCGTCCGTCGAGTTGCATCTCGCGCAGAGCCGCAACGGCGCGGACAAGGATGCCGTTCGCGTCCTGGCGCTTTTGCGCGAGAGAAAGCTCATTCGATCCCGAGCTTCTCCGGCGAGCGCATTCGGTCGAGCGCCTTCTGCACGTCGGCCGCGACCTCGATCTTTCCGGGCCCGGGCACCGAGTGTCTTTCGATGCACTTCTCGACCAGCGCGCGCGCCTCGGAGACCTTGCCGGCCTCGATCCAGTCGAGAGCGACGGTGTCGACGTTGCGGATGTCGTCCTCGGGGAACTCCGGGTACTGCTCGCCGACCGACAGCAGGATCTGGTGTCCGATCTCGACGTTCTTCTGGAGGAGGTGGACCTTTCCCTGCCAGGTCAGGGCGCGCGCACACTCCTGGCGCTCCCTGGCGAACGTCTTGAGGACGTTCTCGTAGCTCTCGATCGCCTGGTCGTAGCTCTTGAGCTTGCGGTGGATGTGCCCGATCTCGTTCGTCGCGCGGGCGCCGAATTCGCCGGAGGCGGGGTTCTTCGCCGCCGTCTCGAAGCACCTTGTCGCCTCCTCCATCCTGCGAACGGTGCGGTAGATCTCTCCAGCACGGAACCACGCCTCTCCCGAGCCTACCGGATCCGTAGAGAAGGTCTGGGCGGCTGATTCGTAGGCCTGCGCCGCGCGCATCAGGATCTCGAGTTTCTCGGGGCCGTCCTTGCCATTGGCCTCGCGGCGCAGGCGAGAGGCGGCGGTGAGAGCTTCCTTGGCGGAGGTAGCGGGCTTGTCGGTGCGGGCCGACGGCGACGAGATCGCTGGGAAGCCCGGAACGGGCCCGCCCTGCTGGCTCTCGTGGGGCGCATCCAGAGCGGCAGTGCCGAACACCACCAAGACCTGGAGCAATGACATCGAAGAGACCATGACTTCTCCTTCCTGGGATTGGGAAAAACGACCTCCGCCGGAGAGCGGAGTGGCCACGCCGGGTGCGCGACCGACGAGGGAAGGCGCTCGCTGATCGATGCGGTTACAAGAAAACCCGTCAACGCCGCGAGGTCGGATTCAAGAGACCGGTGCGGACGCGTCGCTGCTCATGGACGCTGCGGTGACGGTCTCGGGTTCCTGAGGGGCGATCGCCGAGGCGATCGCCGCCGGCGGAAGAGCCGGCAGGCGGATCTCGAGCAGCACTCCGCCGCCTTCCTCGGGAAGCAGGGCGCGGATGGTCCCTCCGTGGTGCTCGACGATCAGTCGGCAGATGGGCAGTCCCAGTCCTGTGCCTTTGGGTTTGTTGGTCAGCACATCGCCACCCTGGCGGAATTTCTGGAAGACTCGTTCGAGGTCCCGGGCCGGAATTCCAGGGCCATGGTCGCGGATCCGGAGCTCGATCTCTTCCTCCACGGCCTTTGCCGAGATCTCCACCCGCGTCCTGGACGGGGAGAAACGCACCGCGTTGCCGACGACCTCCTGCAGGATCCTCGAGATCATCCCGTGGTCCCAGTGAGCCTCCGGGAGACCCGGCGCGACCTCGAGATCGACCACCGTCTGGTGCTCTTTGAGGCGCGGCTCGAGGTTTTCGAGGACCTGTTCGATCAGCCGCTCCGGGCGTAGGCCGGTGAAATGGAACTGCATCTCGCCGGACTCGATCTTGACGAGGTCGAGGACGTCGTTGACCAGGCACGTCATGCGCTCGCTCTCGCGCAGGATGATCGCGAGGAACTCGGAGCGGGTCACCTCGTCCAGGTGCCGGTCGTCGCGCAGGATCTCGCCGAATGCCTGGATCGAGGTCAGCGGCGTCTTGAACTCGTGCGAGATCGACGACAGGAATCCGTCCTTCATCTTGTCGAGGCTGCGCAGCTCTTCGTTGGCGTCCTGCAGCTTGCGGGTCCTGCTGCGGACCACGCGCTCCAGATTGCGGTTCTGCTCGTCGAGCCGATTGTGCGACTCCTTGATGTCGATGGCCATCCGGTTGAAGGACTCGGCCAGGAGCTGCAGCTCGTCCCCCGTGTCGGCCTTGATCTCGACGTCGTACTCGCCGCGCGAGACGCGCGCGGTTCCCTGGATCAGGCTGCGCAGCGGCCGGACCAGGGTCCTCGCGCCGAGCCAGGCGATCAAGGCGGTCACCGCGGCCACGATGGTGATGCAGGTGTTGATCTTCTTCTGCAGGGCGCCGTACTGCTGGCGCATCGGGTCGACCGTGTAGCCGACGACCAGGGACCCTTTCAACATGCTGATCATTTCGGCGGCATTCCCGAGCTTGACGAAGATCGGCCGCAGCTCGAGCTCGACGTCGCTGGTTCTCTGGATGCGGTCCGGATCCGAGGTCGAAACGTAGTCGGCAATGTCGTTGATTCGCAGTCCTGACTGGATCGAGAGATAGGTGAGGGGCTCGGTGCGTTCGTTGAAGAAGGCACACACGACGATCCCCTCGCGAGTGAGGGCGTTCTTGGCGAGACGGGCAAGCTCGTCGACGTTCGGCGTCCCCTCGAAGCTCTTGATGCATTCAGCGTGCAGTGCGTCGACGGTCGTCCGGATGGTCTGGATGTAGGATTCCTGCACCGACTCGCGCGTGATCTTGAGGACCGTCAGGGCGATCATGGTCGACATCGCGACCAGGACGATGGTCGCGGCGGCCATCGTCTTCACCTGGAGGCTGGCACGAAAGCCCCGTCCCGAATGCTTTTTGGAGTCAGTGCCCATTGCGGCCCACGAGGTTCGCACCTCGTCCCGACGGTTGTCGTCCGGCCCCATGGAATCGGACTGCCCGCCCGCCCTTCCACGGCCGTCGCTCCTATCGGGGAGTCTGAGGGGTCCTCTGAAGGGCGAAACCGCGCGGGACGAGGGAGGATCGAGCGGGGGTGCCTACGCCGGCGACCGCGGAGGAAAGATCTTCTTCTCCGGATCCCGGCCGCCAGGCCAGGGCTTCCTGCTCGCGCGAGGTGCCGCGGCTACAGGTCTCCGCGGCTCTTGTCGTTCTCGACGAGCCAGCGCGCCGCCTGCCGAAGACGGGCGACGCTCTTCTCCTTCCCCAGGATCCGCATCGAGTCGACCAGGGGCGGCGTCGCGGACTTGCCGGTGACCGCGACGCGCAGAGTCATGAAGAAGTTCCCGACCTTGACGGCCATCCGGCCGCACAGCTCGCGCAGGCGCTCCTCGTCGCGCGCGGTCTCGATCGACGGATTCTGCTCGAGGAGATCCGCTGACTGGTTCAGCACCTCCACCATCACCTTGGCCGTCTCCTTGCAGCGGCGGAACGACTCCGAGTCGAAGGCGACGTCCTTGAAGAAGAAGTCGGTCCACTCATCGAGCTCGGACAGCTTCTTCAAGCGCTCCTGGATCAGCGGGATGACGCTCAGGAGGAAAACCCGACTGGCCGGGTGCCCCGCGGGCAGGAACGCCGCGATGCGGTCGGCGAGCCCTTCCTTCGGCAGCCTTCGGATCCAGGCGCCGTTCAGCCAGTCGAGCTTGGTGAGGTCGAACACCGGGCCGCCGAGCGAGACCTTCTCCAGCCGGAAGCGCTCCTCCAGCTCCTTCATGCTGAACACCTCCTCGCCTTCGCCCTCGGTCGGCGAGAAGCCCATCAGCGCGAGGAAGTTGACGATGGCCTCGGGCAGGTAGCCCTGCGTTCGGTAGTAATCGAGCGAAGTGGGATTCTTGCGCTTGCTGATCTTGGTCTTGTCGGCGTTGCGCAACAGCGGCAGGTGGCAGAACGCCGGCTCCTGCCAGCCGAACGCCCGGTACAAGAGGACGTGCTTGGGTGTCGAGGGGATCCACTCCTCGGCGCGCAGCACGTGCGTGATCTTCATCAGATGGTCGTCGACCACGTTGGCGAGGTGATAGGTCGGGAAACCGTCCGACTTGAGCAGGACCTGGTCATCGATCGTGTGGTTGTCGAACTTGATCTCGCCGCGCAGGAGGTCGTGGAACGAGGTGGTCGCGCTCTTGTCGATCTTGAGGCGGACGACGTGCGGCGCTCGGCTCTCGAGGCATTTCCTGACCTCGTCCGCGTCGAGCGCGCGGCATTTGCCGTCGTAGCCGGGCTGGACCTTGGCGGCCTTCTGCATCCCGCGCAGGTTCTCGAGGCGCTCCTCGGTGCAGAAGCAGCAGTAGGCATGCCCGGAGGCGAGCAGCCTGTCCACGTGGTCGCGGTAGATCGCGCTGCGCTCGGACTGCCTATAGGGGCCGCAGGGGCCGCCGACGTCGGGGCCCTCGTCGTAATCGAGCTTGAGCCAGTGCAGCGCCCGCAGGATTGCGTCTTCCGACTCCTTGGTGCTGCGGGTTCGGTCGGTGTCCTCGATGCGCAGGATGAACTGACCCTTCGTCTGGCGCGCGAGCAGCCAGTTGAACAGCGCCACGTAGGCGGTCCCGACGTGCGGGTCCCCCGTCGGGCTCGGAGCAATGCGAACTCGCACCGGATCCATGAACGCGTCCTCGGCTCGCACGACGGCCAAAGCGGCCGCGCCGCGCCAAAAAAAGAGCGCGGCAGTCTACCCGCCGCGCGGAGCCGAACACGGCTAGCCCTAATGCCGTTCACTTTGGGGCTCGTCGTCATTCCCGCGACCTCCCCCTCGTCATTCCCGCGAAAGCGGGAATCCAGGCCGTTGATGCACCCAACGCCTGCCCGCCGTCCTCCCCCACGCAAGCAGCCGTCAATCCCGCGAGCTCCCCCGTCATTCCCGCGAAACCGGAATTCCAGTTTCATGGACGGCAGGAGCGCAAAGTGAAGGGCATTGCCGTAGGTGCCGCGAAGCGGCACCTCTCAAAAAAACCAAGCCCGGTTCCGACATGAACAGTGTCGACCTGTCGAAGCCTCAAGAAACCATTGCAAGCAGGCTTGAGACAACGGGTTGCGACCGACTGTGCATGATCTTCAGGAATGATCCGGGCCTGCGCTACCGCCAGTCCCCTTCCAGCACGAAGGCGCCCCAGGTTCCGGGAAGCGCTTCGCCGAAGCGCGCGCGGCTCTGCTCGAGCTGATCGAGCTGCGCTCCGTGGAGGGCCTCGCTCTTCTTCTCTCCTTCTTTCCAGAGGCGCCGGTAGAGCTGGCTCATCAGCCACTGGGTGTCGGCGTCGTTCACCTTCCAGAGTGAGGTGACCGTGGAGCGTGCGCCGGCAAGATGCAGCGCACGGCGCAGGCCCATCAGATGCTCGCCGCCCCTGGGCAGGCCAAGACCGGTTTCGCAGGCGGAGAGCACTACAAGCTCGCAGCCGGAGAGATCGAGCCAGGTGATCTCATCCGCCGTGAGGATTCCGTCCTCGCTTCCCTGCTCCACGTTCTGGTTCGCGCCCGCGAGGACGATCCCACAGAGCTGCCCGGGCATCCAGCCGGTGAGCTGCGCCGGGGTGATCCGCTGCTCGATCCCGAAGCGATCTTCTTCCACGATCTCCATCGCAGCGTCGAACAGCGAGCGCACGGCTTCCGGAGCGAAGAACCCGTGGGTGGCAAGGTGCACGTAGCGCTTGCCGGGGATTGAATTCCTCAACGCGAGCTCCGACGCCAATCCGCCTTCGAGCAGATCGAAAGAGTCTGAGTCGCCCCGAAACCTGCGATACAAGTTCGCGAGGTCCTCGACTTCCTCCAAGGTCGAGGGGAGCCTTCGAAAGGGTCGCTGGAGGGAGCGAAGCTCGTCGGGGGTGGTCTCCGGAGGTGGAGCTTCTGCAGCGAGGGCCGTTGGAGGAAGCTCTTCCTCGTCTTTCCCAGCCTGGTCGTAGTCGATGCCTCCCGCGAGCAGGATCCCCTTGCCCGCGGAGTCATCGTTCCCCTGCACGAGCTGCTGAGCGCTCTGCACGTACACGAACGAGTAACGCTCGATCAGATAGCTGTCCTTCTTGTCTCCGGGCAGCGTCTCGAACGGCAGCGTCGCGAGCTCGGCATCGGGGCAGACGAACAGGCGGGTTGCACCCTCGAGGCTCGGAGCCAGGAAATTCCACACAAGGCCGCGAAGGTCCTCTTGGGGAGAGAAGTCAGGCGATGGATCTACTCCGCGATCCGCGCGGATGGCGGCGAGGTGGGACTGAAGCGCCTTGCGAATCGGTTCCGCGTTCCCGAGGTCGAACCGAGCCAGAGGAGCATCCTTTCTCACGACGAAGGCCGCCAGCGAAAGGCCGGCACTACCTTTGTAGTAAAGGAAGTCGATGAACGCTTCCTCGGGTCGAAGGGATTCGCAAACACTACTCGCGCCGATGCGTTGCTTCTCTTCGGGGCCTCTGTGACTGCGCAGCAGGTCCCGCTCGATTCGATCTCTTTGCGCCGCCAGGATCTTCAACCTCGCGGGAGTCAGATCACGGCTGCCGCTCGACTCGCGCCAAAGCGTGCCCGAGAGCTCCGATTCCACTCTCCGCAGTTCGTCCATCAGCGACAGGACGGCGGGGTCTTCCTGCGTGCGAAGCCACTCGCGGTCCTCCAGGATTCCTCGCGAGATCATTCCCTTCCACTGGAGGACCTCGTCGTACACGCGGTTTCGGGTCTCGAGGTCGGCAACGCGTGCGTCAAGCGACAGGACGTCATCCAGCACCATCCGAGAGTCTTTGGTCGCCAGGAACCGCTCCTGCTCGGAAAGGGAACGAAGCTGCCGCTCCAGGCTCTCCCGAGAGATCACAAGGCTTCGCATGCCGAATTCGATCGCCCGCAATCGCTCACCACTGGCTTCGATCAGATGGAGAAGCGAGCGCAAGGGGATTGCCGTGTCCGGATGCTTGGGGCCGAGTACTTCTTCATTGATCGCAAGCGCGCGCTCCAAGAGCTGGCGGGCTTCGTCGTAGCTCCCTTGGGACTTAAGAAGAGCCGCAAGGTTGTTGAGACTCATGGCCGTGTCCGGATGCTTGGGGCCGAGCACTTCTTTGTGAATCTTCAGGGCGCGCTCGTAGAGCGGCCGGGCTTCGTCGTAGCTCCCCTGAGATCGAAGAAGAAACGCAAGGTTGTTGAGGCTCCTGGCCGTGCCCGGATGCTTGGCGCCGAGCACTTCTTCGCGAATCTTCAGCGCGCGCTCCAAGAGCGGCCGGGCTTCGTCGTAGCTCCCTTGGGACATAAGAAGACTCCCAAGGTTGCTCAGGCTCGTGGCCGTGTCCCGATGCTTGGGGCCGAGCACTTCTTCGCGAATCTTCAGCGCGCGCTCGTAGAGCGGCCGGGCTTCGTCGTAGCTCCCCTGGGATCGAAGAAGCTCCGCTAGGTTGTTGAGGCTCGTGGCCGTGTCCGGATGCTTGGGGCCGAGCACTTCTTCATCAATCGCGAGCGCGCGCTCGTAGAGCGGCCGAGCTTCGTCGTAGCTCCCTTGGGAGTGCAGAAGAATCGCAAGGTCGTTGAGGCTCGTGGCCGTGTCCGGAGGCTTGGAGCCGAGCACTTCTTCGTGAATCGCAAGCGCGCGGTCGTAGAGCGGCCGGGCTTCGTCGTAGCTCCCTTGGGACATAAGAAGACTCGCAAGGTTGTTGAGGCTCGTGGCCGTGTGCGGATGCTTGGGGCCGAGCACTTCTTCGCGAATCTTCAGCGCGCGCTCGTAGAGCGGCCGGGCTTCGTGGTAGCTCCCTTGGGACATAAGAAGACTCCCAAGGTTGCTCAGGCTCGTGGTCGTGTCCGGATGCTTGGGGCCGAGCACTTCTTCGTGAATCTTCAGGGCGCGCTCGTAGAGTGGCCGGGCTTCGTCGTAGTTCCCCTGGGATCGAAGAAGAAACGCAAGGTTATTGAGGCTCATGGCCGTGTCCGGATGCATGGGGCCGAGCACTTCTTCGTGAATCTTCAGGGCGCGCTCGTAGAGCGGCCGGGCTTTGTCGTAGCTCCCCTGGGATCGAAGAAGAAACGCAAGGTTGCTGAGGCTCCTGGCCGTGCCCGGATGCTTGGCGCCGAGCACTTCTTCGCGAATCTTCAGCGCGCGCTCCAAGAGCGGCCGGGCTTCGTCGTACCTCCCTTCGGACATAAGAAGACTCGCAAGGTTGCTCAGGCTCGTGGCCGTGTCCGGATGCCTGGGGCCGAGCACTTTTTCGCGAAACTCAAGCGCGCGCTCGTAGAGCGGCCGGGCTTCTTCGTAGTTCCCCTGGGATCGAAGAAGTTCCGCAAGGTTGTTGAGGCTCGTGGCCGTATCCCGATGCTTGGGGCCGAGCACTTCTTCGCGAATCTTCAGGGCGCGCTCGCAAAGGGGCCGGGCTTCGTCGTAGCTCCCGTGGCGGTACAGAAGTTCCGCAAGGTTGTTGAGGCTCGTGGCCGTGTCGGGATGCCTGGGGCCGCGCTCAAGCTCGACGACTCGAAGACGCTCGCGCGCATCCTCCAGCTCCGCGGTTTGTCTCTCACTCTGGGTGAGAGACATTGGTTTTTCCAGGTTCCACTGCAATCGAAAAGACCCGGTATCACCGTGCAACGCGCAGACATCGAGCTCGAACTCTTCCCTCGCCTGCAACGACTCGACGACGATGCGAGAGTGGGTGCTGAGCAACCCGTCGTCGTCCTCGGCAAGCACCGCGCCCTTACGATTGCGAAGGACCAGGTACGCGTCGAAAAAATACGAGCGCAGCTCGATGAAGCAGGGCCCCGTCTGCGGCAGTCTCAGGCTGTATGTCTTGCCGCGCACTGTTGCATCGGTGTACTCTTCCGCCAGGATTTCGGTGGTGATCTCAGGATCCGACTCCTCGATCACCCCTTCCAGTACCTCGCCCACCGGCAATTCCGGCAGCCGACTCCCTTCCTGCGCAGCTACCCACAGAAGAACCGTGACCGCAAACATGGCGTCATCCTTCTCGGAGGATCTTGATCACCCTCGCCGAGGCAATGATCCGTCCAGTCCTGAAGCCTTCGAAGTCATACCTGCCTACTGCTCGATCCAGAAGGCCGCGCCACTGGTCCTCTGCGCCTGAGCGCGGCGCAGGCCCATCAGGATCAGTGAACAGCGCTCGCGAAGGAACTGCACCAGATCCTGCCGGCAGTCCGCAGCGATCTCGATGCGCACTTCCTCGCCGTAGCGGCGCGCCTGTCTCAGGACGTGGATGGAGCTTCAGGATCGAGAAGCCGGAGGAAATCCTGCAGATCCGGCGGCAGGGGGGACTCGATGGCGAGGGGTTTCTTCTCGACGGGATGCTGCAGGACGAGGCGGGTGGAGTGCAGGGCCTGGCGGGGGAGGAGGAGCTTTTCGCGCATCGACTCGTCGAGCCGGTCCTCGTAGTAGGCGAGGAAGAAGTCCTCGTCGAGGCCATACATCTTGTCGCCGACGATCGGGTGCCCGATCGAGGAGAGGTGGACGCGGATCTGGTGGCGCCGGCCGGTGAACAGGCGCAGTCGCAGCAGCGTGAAGCCCTGGTACCTCTTCTCCACCCGGACTCCGGTGCACGCGGGAATCCCGTCCTCGCGCACCGCAAGGAGCAGGCTGATCTGGCTGCTGTGCGCCTTGCCGATCGGGCGGTCGATGATCTGCTCGTCCTTCTCCACCTCGCCGTGCACGATGGCGAGGTATTCCTTGACCGTCTCGCGCGAGGCGAGCTGGCGGCCCACTTGTGCGACGACCCGATCGTCCTTGGCGATCAGCAGCACGCCGCTCGTCTCGAGGTCGAGGCGATGGCATAGCTTGGGCTCGACGTCGAGCTCGGGGTCGTCGTACACCCGAAAGCGATGGTGCATCTCGGTGATGATCGTCTGATGGAGCAGGCGGCCGCTGGGATGGACCGGTACTCCCGGCGGCTTGTCGATCGCGATCAGCCAGCGGTCCTCGTAGAGAACTTTCAGGGGAATGCGATCCGGATCGGCGATCGTGGCACCGGTCGCACCGGTCGCGCCGGTCGCGCCGGTCGCACCGGTCGCACCGGCCGCGCCGGTCCGCTCGGCCTGCTCCTTCGAGAACTCCACCTGACGCTTGGGCACGGGCAAGCGGACCTGGATCAGCTCGCCGGAATGAACCTTGCGCGCGGCTCGCGGCTCGCGGCGTTCGATCTCCACCTGCTGCTCGTCGATCAGCTTCTGGATGCTGGTGCGCGAGCGCCACGTCATCCTCCGGGCGAGGAAGCGGTCGAGGCGCATTCCATGCTCGTCGCCTTCAACGACGAGGGCGATGCGGCCGCGCAACGTCGAGAGCTTGCGCGCGTCCAGATCCGTAGACACGGTCTTGAGTCGTGGCCTGTGCTTCTCTTCCATGTCCCTGCTCAACCGGCGCCCAGACAAGGAGCGGAGCCTGCGACGGTGCTCGCTCAGCGGCCATTCCCCGACAGCCCGCGAATGCGATTCTGGAACTCCGCGCACGATTCATCCGACAGCGGCACCCAGCGCTTCTTCTGCGTCCGGGCGCGCACCACGTTGCCCGGGAACACGACGCTGGTCACGTGCTTGCCGTCGGGAGAGAACACGTGCACTCGACCGTTGGCGCCCAGGACCACGATCGTGCCCTTCTGCTTGTCCGCGAGGATGTGCTCCCTGCCGACGGTCCGGGCCTCATCGAATGCCTTGGTGGTAGGCCGGATGCTCTGGCGCGCCCGCTCGCGGGCGTGCAGCGTGCGCTTGCCGGCGACTCGCGAGCGGTGCTCGAAGTCGCGGGCCGCGTCCTTGAGCAGGGCGACGCAGCGCTCGGACAGCCGCAAGAGGCCCGAGCCGTCGTGGCCGCTCACGACCGCCTTGCGCCGCAGCACCGCGGCCGTGGCGAGCTCCCGGCGCAAAGGATGGAGAACCTCGTCGAGCTCGACGAGGTGCGAGCCGTTCAGCGGTTGCGGCGGCGCGTGCGAGGAAGACGGCTCGCGCGGCGGCAGCACGCCGACGACGTTGAGAGACAACGTCGCCGCGTCCTCCTGCGGGCCGGATCGAACGAGCTGCACGGTGACCGCGACCGGCTCGCGCGAAGGCTCGGACGCCGGCAGGTGGAACCAGCCGGCGCAGAGCTGTCCGAGAATCCGGTAGCGATGCAGCGGGTCGTCGAAAACCGGCAGCAGCCGCGCGTAGATCTCCTCCGCGGACATCCACACCGCGACCAGCTCGCGCTGATTCTCGTACAGGCGGCTCAAGCGTGAGTCACCGCAGCGGCTGAGCCACAGCTCGAGCTCGCACCACTGTGGCCTTCCGGTGTCGCCGTAGCCGGCGAACACGCAGCGGCTGGAGGGCGGCGTGGCATGCGGGCACTCGGAGCTCTCGCAGCGCAGACAGTAGACGGCGCCCGGCAGGAACGCGGTCCTGCTCAGCACCTGCTGGCGCACGTGCGTCTCGATCTTCTTCAACAGGTCTCCCACCCGGCCGTGCGACGGATGAGCCTCGAGAGGAACCGCGGACAACGTCAGCGACACCGGGTTGATCGCAGCGCCGCTCAACGTCGTCGGGAACGACTTCGCGATCTCGAGGCACAGGAGGTCCAGCTTCTCGAGCACTTCGCGCGCGAGCCGCTGACGATCTTCCGAACCGGAATGGAAAGTGTCCGAACGGAACGTGCCGGAGTGAACTGAGTGCCGAGGAGTCGCGCATCCACTCTTCGATCGCGTCCGATTTCGGCGGTTATGCTGAGGTTTCGTCATGGCGATCGAGCCTCAGAAAAAAACCTTGCTGACCTTGCAGGGCGTGCTGACGCGAGAGATCTACCGCAGCAGCGATGACCTCTACGTCGTCGCGGAACTGCTCGTACAGGCCGACTCCAGTGTACACATCGTCGTCGGAGACCTCGCGGGTTGTGCCGTCGGCGATTTCGTCGAGATCCAGGGTGAGGAGACCGAGCATTCGCGCTTCGGCCGGCAGGTCCGGATCGTCTCCGCGCGCTGGCTGCCGCCCGCGAGCGAGGAGGGCATCGCGCGTCTTCTGTGCACCGGAATGGTCAAGGGGCTCGGAAAAAAGCTCGCGCGTAGGATCGTCGCGAAGTTCGGGAAGGAGACGCTGGACGTCATCGCCTCGCATCCAGAGCGCCTGGTCGAAGTGCAGGGCCTGGGCAGAACCAGGGCGGCCCTGCTGCACGAGACCTGGTGCGCGAGGAAGTCCTTCTACGAGGATGTCGCGTTCCTGATCGGACTGGGCCTGGGTCCCACGCTCTCGACCAAGGTTCGCAAGCAGTTGACCGGGGAACAGCTGCGGGCTGTGAACGAGGATCCGTACCTCCTGTCGCGAACCGTCGAGGGGATCGGTTTCAAGCGCGCCGACGAGATGGCGCGGCGCCTGTCGATCCCGAGCGACTCACCCTGCCGACTCCGCGCGGGCCTCGAGCACGCGCTGGTGATCTGGATGGAGGACGGCCACGTGTTCGCGCAGCGCTCCGCGCTGGTGGAGAAGGCGGCGAGCCTGTTGTCGATGCCCAAGGGACCGCTCGACGATCAGGTCCGGGAGCTGATCGCGGCCGGTCGCCTGGTCGCCGAGGACCTCTCGGGCGAGCAAGCCCTGTATCTCCCCGACTGTCATGCGGCCGAGTGCGAGGTGGCGCACGCGTTGCTGCGGCGCATCGGTCTCCCGCCGCCCGATCAATCGATCCGCGCCGAGCGCGCGATCGAATCGGTCGCGCCGCTCTTGGGATTCACTCTGTCGCAGGATCAGCGCGCGGCGCTGTGCCTTCTTCTCGAGCAGCAGCTCAGCATCCTGACCGGAGGCCCCGGAGTCGGCAAGACCACGATCGTGCGCGCCCTGGTCGAGATCTTCCAGAGGCGGGGGCTCAAGCTCGCGCTCGCGGCGCCGACCGGCCGGGCGGCGCGGAGGCTGGCGGAGGCCTGCGGAGTGGAAGCGAGCACCATCCATCGCCTGCTGCGCTACAACCCCAAGCTGCATCGGTTTTTGCACGATCGCAACAACCCGCTGCCGGTCGACGTGTTGATCGTCGACGAGTCGTCGATGATCGACCTGTTCCTGATGCGCGACCTCCTGCGCGCGCTGCCGCTGCGGGCGCGCCTGATCCTGGTCGGCGACGCGGACCAGCTCCCCTCGGTCGGTCCCGGCGACGTCCTGCGCTCGATGGTCGCCTCGAAGGCCGTTCCGACCGCGCGCCTCACCCGGATCCTGCGTCAGGAGGAGGGCAGCTCGATCATCCGCGCGGCGCACGCCGTCCTGCAGGGGCAGCAGCCCGAATTCCAGAAGGACTTCGGCACGGGCGCGTTCTTCGTGGCGACGGACAATCCGGAGCAGGCGCTTCACACGATGATCGATCTGGTACAGAAGCGGATCCCGAGGAGCTTTCACGTCGACCCGCTGCGCGACATCCAGGTGCTGTCGCCGATGCACAGAGGCTCGCTCGGGATCCAGAACCTCAACGAGCGCCTCCAGGAGGTGTTCCTGCCGCGCGCCGACCGTTCGGCCGGCTTCTCCCGCGGCGACAAGGTGATCCAGACCCACAACAACTACGACATCGAGGTGTTCAACGGCGAGATCGGGACGGTGGTCTCGGTCGACCCGAAGATCGGCGCCCTGAGAGTCGACTTCGAGGATCGAGTCGTCGATTACTCGCGGGACGATGCGGCGGATCTCAGCCTTGCCTACGCGATCACCGTGCACAAGAGCCAGGGGTGCGAGTTCGACGTCGTCGTCGTGCTGCTGTCGATGCAGCATTTCATGCTGCTGCGCCGCAATCTTCTGTACACGGCGATCACCCGCGCCCGCCGGCTGCTGGTGGTGATCGGCTCGCGCCGGGCTCTCACCAAGGCGGTCGAGACCGGCTCTCTCGAGTACCGCAGGAGCCTCCTCGAGCAGCGCCTGATTGGCGCCGGCCTCATTCCTCCCCGGCCGATGGCGCAGGCACGCGCCGACGTGCGGCCCGAGGACCCGTTGATCGAAGGCGGCACGCTCGCCGACCCATGAGAACCGGCCGACTCAGGATTCTGCTCGCCGACGCGACGATCGTCGTCGTCGACAAGCCGTCCGGCCTCCTGAGCGTGCCTTCCGATGGAACGCGCGGCCAGACCTGTCTTCAGGAGATCCGCCGCGAGCATCCGGCGGCGAGGGCGGTGCATCGCCTCGACCGCGACACGTCGGGGGTTCTTCTGTTCGCCCTGAGCGAGCCGGCGAGGCTCGACCTCGAACGCCAGTTCCGCGAGCGCACGGTGAAGAAGGTGTACCTGGCGCTGGTGCGCGGACGGCCGGGCCGCAAGTCAGGAATCATCGACAAGCCGATCGTCGACCTGGGAAAGACCGCCGCAGTCCGCCGGGACGGCGAGCAGGCGCTGACCCAATACAAGGTGATCGAGACCGTCGGCCCGGCGAGCCTGGTCCGGGTCGAGCCGAAGACCGGGCGTTACAACCAGATCCGGCTGCACTTTGCCGCGATCGGTCATCCCCTGATCGGCGAGCGCAAGTACGCGCGCGGCCGGGACTCGGTGATTCGCGCCTCGAGAGTTGCGCTGCACGCCCAGTCGCTGGCGTTCACGCATCCCGCGACCCAGGCGCGGATCGAGGTTTCCGCTCCTTTGCCCGATTCATGGCGCGTCCTGATGGAGCGGCTCCGCGGTTTGCGAGGGATATGATTTTGGCTCTTCCGGGTTTTGTGTGAACAGTCCCCAAGAAACAACAAAACAGCCCCCCAAAGGCAAGGAACCGTCGACGGTTGCCTTTGCACTCAAGCGTGCGTTACTCCCAGCAGAGGTCCGCCTTTCCACAGAGTGAAGGAGCGCCATATCGGGGACTGCGTAGGATTAGCCAAACTCCGGTTTCCCACCCAAAACCCGGAAGAGCGTTTTTTTCCCGATCCTGCCTCAAGTGCCGCGGAACGGAGGCCCGATGCTTCAAGGGCGACCCCAGGTTCATGAGCACCACCAAGTCCTTGCCCGAGATCCATGAACACACCGACACCAGGACGCGTCTGGGTCGGCCGTGGAACGTCATCGTCTGGGATGACCCCGTGAACCTCATGTCCTACGTCGTCTATGTCTTCCAGAAGCTGTTCGGATTCTCCGAGCAGGTGGCGACGACCAAGATGCTCGAGGTCCACAATCTCGGGCGCTCGATCGTCATCTCCACCGACCGCGAACGCTCCGAGCATTACATCACGCGGTTGCACGGTTATGGGTTGCAGGCGACGATGGAACAGCCGGATGGCTGACCCGGACGACCCGGGTCAAGGTTGCAGCCCTCCGGGCTGGGAGGCGAGATGGTCCTGGTGCGAAAAACGACGGCGAAGAGCAAGGACGGATCGGCCGTCTCGGTGGTGCTGACGAATGCCGAGCATCTGCTGCTCACTTCCCTTCCCGAGGTGCTGCGTGACCTGCTGATGGACCCGAATCGTTCGCCCAAGATCATCGGGCGGCTGTTTCCCAGGGCCTTCGAGGACCCGCGCGAAGAGGAAGAGCACCGCCGGCTGATCCGGGAGTCGATGCTGCACGAGCGGCTCGAGCTGCTCGACCTGTTCGCGGGCTCGCTCGCGCGGACCCGGGCAAAGCTGCTCCGGCGCGAGGTCGATCTGACCCTTTCCGAGGTGGACCTGTGGCTGCACGTGATCAACGACTACCGTCTGCTCCTTGCCACGCTTCTCGACGTGCGCAGCAATGACTGGTTCAAGACTCCGCCGAAGAGCGAGGAAGAGGCCGTCCACTACCGACTCCTCGTCGTCCTGAGCCACATTGAGGAGGAGCTGATCGCCGGCGTGTCGGCCGGCTGATTCCAATGAACCCTCGCGTCGTCGATCCCTCGGTGCCGTTCCTCGAGCGCCATGGAGTCGTGATCCTGGACGGCGGATTCGCGACCGAGCTGGAGCGGCGCGGCCAGGACCTGCGGGACACTCTGTGGTCGGCGAAGCTGTTGATCGACAACCCGGCGCCCGTTGGCGAGCTGCACTACGACTACTTCATGGCCGGCGCCGACGTCGGAACTTCGGCGAGCTATCAGGCGACCTTCGAGGGCTTCGGCGCCCGAGGCCTGTCCGGGGCGGAGTCGGCCGGGCTTCTGCGTCTCAGCGTGCGGCTCGTCGAGAAGGCGCGCGATCGTTGCATGGCGAAAGAGCCGCGCAGGCTGCGGCCGCTGGTCGCGGCCTCGCTCGGCTGCTATGGCGCGTTTCTCGCGAACGGCGCGGAATACCACGGCAACTACGGCGTTTCCGAGGACGACCTTTTGCGATTTCACCGGCCGCGGCTCGAGGTCCTGGCGGAGACCGGTGCGGATCTGCTCGCGTTCGAGAGCATTCCCTGTCTCGACGAGGCGAAGGCGATCGCGCGTCTGCTCGAGGAGATCGACCACAAGCCGGCGTGGGTGAGCTTTTGCTGCCGGGACGAGAGGGAGGTGAGCCACGGCGAGACGCTGGTGGAATGCGTCCAGGCTCTCGAATCGTGCGATGCCGTGATCGCGGTCGGGATCAACTGCACCGCTCCGCACTTCATCGCGCCGCTGCTGCAGTCGTTGCAAGGACGCACCCGGAAGCGACGGGTCGTCTATCCCAACCGCGGCGAGCGCTGGGATGCGAACGAACGTCGCTGGCACGGACCTCAGGAATCGCCTTGCTGGTACCAGGATGCGCCCGCGTGGAACAAGGCGGGCGCCGACTGGATCGGCGGCTGCTGCCGGACCACGCCCGAGGACATCGCCCGTCTGGGCGCAATGCTGCGCGGGCGGAACACTTCGCGGATGTCCTGAAATCGACGAAGAGCCAGGTGCCGTCGGTGTCGCCCACGGCCGCCGTGCTGTTCCGTTCCTGGCCGGATCCCATGGATACAATGCCGATCCGCGAACCCAAGGGCCGGGTCAACTCTTCCACCAGTGCCGAGGAGGGCGTGCGCCATGGTTCGATTCGCAGCTCGAGTTGCCGGCTGGGTCAGCGTTTTCATGATCGCCGTCCCGTGGATCAACCCCGACGGCCGGGCGCAGACGCTGCCGATCGACTGTCTCTCGTTCCAGATGGAATGGGACTACCACTTTGACACGGGATGGAAGGTTGCCAATCCCAGCGGTCCCAGCGATTTCGTCAGCGTGGACATCAATGCCACCCGCAACGGACAACAGATCCTCGGGATCTGCGGCGCCTTCTTCGAGGCTCAGCCCGGCGGGCAGATCGGAGAGCTCCTGATCGCGCCGGACAACCTCGCGCTCGATCCCAGCGGGGCCACTCCGGATCCCTCGCGCGCCGTCACTCGGGTGGTTCATCCCATTGGACTTCCGGGCATCTTCTGCGAGGACCTGATCGCATTCGACGTTCCGGACGTCACGCTGGATTCATCGGGTCATCACGTCGTGATGAAGATGGAGCCCGGCGACAGCTCGGTGTGGGTCGGTGCCGACACGGACTACTCTTATCGACACTCCTGGTACTCCGCGGACGGATTCGCCACCAAGGGCAAGCTGTTCAGCGGCAATTTTCTGCTCGGCACCGTGACCGGACCGGTGACGCCGGGGACCTTGTGGGCTCGGGGTTCTTCGACCATCGACCTGAATGAAACCGAGGAGCTCTGCTTCATCTTCCTCGGAGAGCGCACGCTTCAGCCGTTCATGCTGTTCGTGACCAATTGCAAGAAACAGCTGAAGGCGCCCGCGGCCCCCTTCGTGTGGTTCACCGGCACGAATCCGATCGACGATGCAGGGCATTCCCAGCTTTTCGAGCTGGTCTGGCCGTGCGACTTCTTCACCGGCGGATTCTGCCTCGCCGCGGTCTACCTGGCGCTGAACGGCCAGATCAACGTGTCCAACCACTTGTCCGTCAATGTCTCAACCCATCCATCCTGCTATCCGCAGTGCTGGGGACAGAGGGACGACGGCCTGCAAGACGGGTCGATCTGGAAGGTGCAGAATCCATCGGGAAGTGGAGACTGGTTCAACGTGCATCACGGGTCGCCTCCCAGCTTCGTGCATACGCTGACGAGCGTCGAGATCGGTACCTGGAACTTCTGCGGCCAGTCCGCTTCGTTCGCCGAGGTCGGTCTGTACGACAACGATTCAGCCCTGGATCCCTGTGGATTCACCCCGATGCTCCCCGCGTTGGCGGCGGACACCCTGACCCAGGTTCCCGGCGGGCAGATGCAGTGGGGCTATCCGGCCACGGTGTACGACTGCCCGGACCTGATCGCATCGCCATCGATCGACTACCACGCCTCCGTGCGACACCTGCCTCTGGGTTTCCTCGGATGAGGATCAGGTCGATTCAATCTGCGGAGAGTATCGGGCGAGGAGCTCGTACTTCTCGGTCGACGGATACACGACGCCCGCCAACCCGATCAGTGGCGTGCAGTGGCGCATGCGCATCAACTGGAACTGAGACGACGATGCGTGGCCCAGGGCTTCCGGGATTGAGTCGCGAAGACTAGACTTGTCCCCCGGATGCTGTACCGCGGAGGGCTTGGCCATGGCTCGTGTCCTCTTGTCTCCGATCGGAAGGATCGCCGCGCCTCTTTGGTTGCGGCCACCAACCTCGATCGCTCCAGACTCCTCAGTCGCCATCCTGTTCTTTGCTCTGCTTGTCGGCGGCGGGAGTTCCCTGGAGGCGCAAGAGCTCCTGTGGTCGATCAAAGGCGAGGTTGACAGCGGCCTCCTGGGAACCGCGATCGCGGGAGCGGGCGACCTCGACGGTGACGGGATCGGGGACGTGTTGATCGGTGCGCCGCAGGATCACGGCGGAGGACTGAGACGGGGCGTTCTGCTCCTGTGCAGCGGAGTGGACGGGTCGGTGCTGCGCTCGTGGAACGGTGGAGCCGATCAGGATCTGTTCGGTCTTGCAGTGGCCTCGGCCGGAGACCGCAATGGCGACGGAATGAACGAGGTCCTGGTGGGAGCGCCACTTTCGGATCCCGCCGGCACCAGCTCCGGGGCCGCCTACCTGTTCGACGGCGCCACGGGAGACCTTCGATTTGCTTTCTCCGGTGAAGCCCCGCTGGAGCAATTGGGAACGAAAGTGACCGGCGGCAAGGACTTGAGCGGCGACGGCGTTCCGGATCTCGTGGTCGCAGCGGACAAGAGCGACTCGCCCCTCCTCAACTGCGGCCGCGTGTACTTCTTCTCCGGAATCGACGGCACGTTGATCCAAACGCTGTTCGGAACCGAGGAGCAGGATTTTCTCGGCCTGTCCTTGAGCCTGATCGAGGACCTGGATGGAGACGGCTGTGCCGAGCTGATCGCCGGCAGCAATCGGGACCTGAGCGGTCGGGCTCACCCAGGACAGGTCACGATCTTTTCCGGCCTGACCGGTGCGGTCTTGCAAGAGTACTCCACTGCACTGGACGAGAGTGAATTTGGATTCTCCGTCTCGGCCGGGGACCTCGATCGTGATGGAGTCGAGGACATCGTGATCGGCGCCCCTGGAAGAACTTACAACGGGCGCGGCAAGGTCTACGCCTACTCCGGGAAGACTCAGCAGCTCCTGTTCGAGGTGGAACGAGGCAGCAAGACCGAGCTCGGCTTCTCGGTGCTCGCCACGGAAGATCTCAGTGGAGACGGCCACGGCGACGTCATCGTGGGCTCGCCGGGGTTCCATGATCGCATTCATCCCTTCCCCGAGGTGCACGTTCTCAGCGGCTTTGACGGTGAAGTGCTGTTCAGCATC
>Ga0247727_10001442_pt1 | contig 56536 bp, 50 predicted proteins | sample WisWelCaveWW1625_FD_202498 | JGI IMG/M metagenome (GOLD analysis project Ga0247727, IMG submission 202498) | Biofilm microbial communities from Wishing Well Cave, Virginia, United States - WW16-25 | ecosystem: Environmental > Aquatic > Deep subsurface > Groundwater > Cave microbial mat | place... | reverse complement strand
GACGCCGCACCTGCTGGTACTTCTCGACCAGGTCCCACCACAGCCGGTTGAGATCCTGGTCCGGACTGGCGTAGAGACTCCTCTCAAAGTGCAACATCACCTGGCACCAGCGGCTGAAGATCAGCGTCTCCATCCGCAGCGCGCCGCGGGCCTCGGCTCCGACACTGGCGGCCCGCCGGGCGTCCAGGCCCAGGCTCGACTGCAGCCAGGCCGCCCGCTTATTCACCCGGCCGAACATCATGGCGATGCCCTCGGTGGCCAGAATATGGGCCTCGGTGCGCAGCTGGTAGGGCAGCCGGCGGTCGATGTTCTTCGAGTAAACAGCGTGACCCAGCTCGTGCAGCATGGTGTTCATCCAGTAATCGTTGGGCCGGATGTTGGCCAGCACCCGCACATCGCCTTCCCGGTCGATATCGGTCGAGAAGGCGTGGGGACTCTTGCCGGGCTTTTCGTGGAGGTCGCTGGAAGCCAGCACGCTCTCCACGGGCAGCCCGATGGAGGCGTAGAAGTTTTGGTTGATCTTCAAAATGTCCTTGCCGGCATAGAGGGCGTCGAGCTCCACGCCTTCCAGTTGCGGGGCCTGCTGGAAGAACAGATCATGGTAATGCCAAGGACGCAGCCGCTCAGACGGCAAGCCGAAGTTTCGCGCCAGGGTCTGGTCCAGGCCGGCCTTCAGTTCCCCGAACGGCCGGCGGGTCAGTTCCTCGAGCTGAGCAAACAAGGCCAGCAGGGCTGCCTCGTCCTGCTCGTTCAGGTACAACGACAGGGCGTAATAGTCGCGAAACCCGAGCTGGCTGGCGGTCTGGTTGCGCAGCTTTACCAGCTCCCTGAGCACCGGCTCGATCTGGCGCCCGACCCCCTTGCTGCCCTTCCAGGCGGCCTCGCGCGCGGCGGAGTCCTTGGATTCGCGCAGAATCTGGCGGACGTCGTTCTCACTGAGCTGCCGGTCCCCGGCCGGAGCGCGATAGACGTTGAACATCCGCTCCACCTGGTTGCTCTTCTCGACCATCTGCTGGAGCAGCCGCGGGTCGACCTGTTTGCCCAGGTAGGCCAGGTGCAGCACCTCGATGGAGCGCTGGATCAGGGGATCGGAAAGGCCGCCGCGGTCCCGGATGGCCTTCAGCTCGGCGAAGGTCTTGCCATCGGACAGCACCCCGTTGAGGGCGTTCTCGGCCTTCTCCTTGGCTTGAAAATCCTCCGGTTTTCCACTGAGGTTGGCCTGCCACCAGGCCAGAGCGGCGGCCTTCTCGAGCGGCCGGGCCCGCTCCAGGTGACGGGCGATGAAGGCGCCGGCGGCGGCGTCGGGGGGGCCGCCGGAGCACGAAGCCATTACGGCAACGGCAACGGCCACCAGGACAGTGACACAGGCATTCCTGCCGGTTTTCTCAGGCGTTTTTCCCCTGGCGCCGCCCGCCGGACTGGTCATAAGATTGAAACGTACCGGCCCCGGCGGCGTCGATATGAGTGTAGAGGAGGGGCCGCCGGCCCGGCGAAGGCGTATGGACATCATAGGGAATCGGAGGTATGTAGAAATACCGGGTGATGCCACGCATGAACTGCCGCCCCTGCTGGTGAGCAGCACTCCCAGGCTGGCGCCGCTCGCGGAGATGGTGGATCGAGCTGTCGGCATCGTCGAGGATGAGGACATCATAGCCGATTCCGAGTCCCTGGAGCGCAACCGGTTTGACCTGGCGCTGAACCTCGCCGAGCACTACTTGACTTTGCTGGCGCACTGGCGTTGGGGCGACTCGGTGCTGGAGTGGATCCGGCAATGCGAGATCACCTTCGAGGCCCACGCGGCGCTGCGGCGCCTGCTGCGGCCCGACATCTGGCCGCACGCCGCCCGGTCGAGCTTCGTGACCCTGCTGGCCGACAAAGCCGTGCCGACCCGGGGCGTGGTTCTCGAGGATGCCGTGGGCCTGCGGCTGACCTTCCGCCAGCCGCCCCCCATCGACTGCTTCTCGGAGCAGTTTCTCTTCTACCTGAACCACTCGGTGGCGCTGAGCGCTTATCGGACCTGGGCCCAGTTGAACCCGGATCCTGCGGCGCTGCTACCTCCGGAGCGATTTCACTTCCAGATCCTGAGCCTGGGACCGAGCTGAGTTAAGTTGGCCATCCGGGCTAAACTTCCGGCCATCCGGGCCGATAAGCACCTCTAAAGGCGCGCCCACCCGTGAACCACGAACGCTGGCTGGTTTCCTACGCTGATTTCATTACCTTGCTGTTTGCGTTCTTTGTCGTGATGTTCGCATCTTCCCAGGTCGACAAGCGGAAAATGGCCGTGATCGCCGCCACCTTCGAGTCCTACGCCCAGGGCCGCAGCCCGGGACCTCAGGGCCATTCTAGTCCGCCCGGAAGCGCCCATGCCGCCCAGTCGCTCACGGCTGCCCAGATGGCTGGCCCCCGCGAACGTCTCGAAGACGCCCTTCGCCAGGAGATCACCGAGGGCAAGATCGAGTTGTCCCTTCAACCACGGGGGTTGGTGCTCAGCCTGAAAGAGTCCGCCTTCTTTGCCTCGGGCCAGGACGCCATCCATCCCGAGGCCCTCCCGATCATGACCAAGGTCGCCCAGGGTCTGGCGCAGATCCCCGGGCAGGTGCGCCTCGAAGGCCATACCGATAACACCCCCATTCACACCCCCCGATTCCCGTCCAACTGGCAGCTGTCCACGGCCCGGGCCATCGCGGTGCTCAAACTGTTGACCCAGGATCTGGGCCTGCCGGCCGGGCGCTTCTCGGTGGCCGGCTACGGCGAGCACCACCCCCTGGAATCCAACGATACCCAGCCGGGCCGGACCCGCAACCGGCGCGTGGACCTGGTAGTCCTGACTCTGGAGGCTGCCTCCCTCGGGCCGGGTTGACGTACGGCCATCCCCGCGGGCCTTAGTACCAGCCAAGCTGGCTAAGTTATGGACAGCGCAAGGGTTGAACTCCGCCGCAAATTTGCAGCGGAAATCCTGCCTGTCCCGGACGCGGTGACACGGGTCCCGGAGCGGCCCCGGTTTGTCCTAACATAGAGTCTTCTATGCGAACCCTTTCTGTTTTTCTGCTGGCTGCTGCCCTGGCGTTGGCCGCCGACCACTGGCCCCAGTTCCGGGGGCCGGATTCGAACGGGGTGGTGGAGGACGCGAAACTTCCTGAGCGCTGGAGCGCCACCGAGAACGTCGCCTGGAAGACCTCGATTCCCGGCGTGGGCTGGTCGTCGCCGGTGGTTTGGGGCGACCGCATCTTTGTCACCTCGGTGGTCTCGACCGAAGACAAAGAACCGCCCAAGAAGGGCCTCTACTTCGGGGGCAACCGCGGGGCCCCCAGCGACGAGCACCGCTGGATGGTCTACGCCCTGGATTTCAACAGCGGCAAGATCGTCTGGGAGCGGGAGGCGCACCGGGGCGTGCCGCCGGCCCGCCACCTGAAGAATACCTATGCATCGGAGACGCCGGTGACCGACGGCGAGCGGCTGTACGCCTGGTTCGGCAGCGCCGGCCTGTATTGTTTCGATTTCCAGGGCAAGCTGCTGTGGTCCCAGAAATGGGGTCCATTCAACACCCGCTACGGCTGGGGCACGGCGGCCTCGCCGGTGCTCCACCAGGGCCGCCTCTACCTGGTCAACGACAATGACGATCAGTCGTTCCTGTTGTCGCTCGACTCCCGCACCGGCAAGCAGGTTTGGCGCGTGGAGCGCAACGAAAAGACCAACTGGGCGACGCCGTTCCTGTGGCGCAACGGCAAGCGCACCGAAATCGTCACCCCGGGCACGGGCCGGGTCCGCTCCTACGATCTGGACGGGAAGCTGTTGTGGGAGCTGGGAGGCATGTCGTCGATCGCCATCCCCACGCCGTTCACGAAGTTCGACCTGCTGTATGTGACCTCCGGCTACGTGGGGGACCAGGTGCGTCCGGTGTTCGCCATCCGGGCCGGGGCCAGCGGCGACATTTCGCTGAAAGCGGGCCAGACCTCCAACGACCACATCGCCTGGCACCTGCCCCAGGGCGGCCCCTATAATCCCTCCCCGATCGTCTATGGAGATTACTACTACACTTTACTCGACCGGGGCTTTTTCACCTGCCACGACGCCCGCACCGGCAAGGAGATCTACCCGCGGCAGCGCATCGACGCGGCGGCCGGGGCCTTCACCTCCTCGCCGTGGGCCTACAACGGCAAGATCTTCGCCCTCAGCGAGGACGGCGACACCTGGGTGATCCAGGCCGGGCCGGAGTTCAAGGTGCTGGGGAAAAACCCGCTCGACGAGATGTCGATGGCGACGCCGGCCATCGCCGGCGGCAGCCTGATCCTCCGGACGGCATCGCGGGTCTACCGGATAGGCAAGGCCGGGCCGGGTGAGACCCGATAGGGATGCTATTCTGAGACCATGAGGCTCACCATTGAGCTGGACCGCGAGATGGACGGTCGCTGGATCGCAGACATACCGGAATTGAATATCTTGCTCTACGGCAACTCGAAGGAAGACGCCATCCGGAAGGCGGAGCAGGCGGCCAAGGAGATCATAGCCGACCGGATAGCCCACGGGGAACTGCCTGCCGATGCCGCCAACCCCGAGTTCGCCGTTGCCGCGTGAGCAAATGGCCTTCCACGAAGGCGCGGCGAGTGTTTGCGGCGCTGCTGCGGACCGGTTGGCGGAACGACCAGACTGTCGGATCCCACCGCATCCTGAAGAAGCCGGGCTGGGCAGATTATCCGTTTTCTTTCCACGATGGTGACGAGTTGGGATCAGCAATCCTTGCCACGCTCTCCAAGCGGACGGGGCTGAAGCCTGAGGATTTGTAGCGCCCTGGACAGGCAGGAATGCCTGTGTTACCGGGCCCCGACAGACAGGAATGTCTGTCCTACCGAGGCCAAACGTTCCAGAAGCGGGGCCGGCTGCCAGTGGAATTCCTTCACGCGGGCCAGGACTTTGTCGAGGCCGACGGTGTCGGCGTACCACATGGGGCCGCCGCGCCAGGAGGGGAAGCCGTAGCCGTTCAGATAGATGATGTCGATGTCGACCCCCCGCAGGGCGATGCCTTCTTCCAGAATGCGGGCCCCTTCGTTCACCAGGGCGTAGAGGAGACGGTCGACGATCTCCTGGTCGGAGATCTCGCGGCGCTGAATGCCGGCCTGGCGGGCGTAGGCCTCGACGAGACGGTCGACCTCCGGGTTGTGCGACGGCTTGCGATTCTCGTCGTAGCGATACCAGCCGGCGCCGGTTTTCTGGCCGTACTGGCCGAGCTCGCAGAGGCGGTCTTCGAGGGCCGGGTAGCGGGCGCCGGGGATCTCGGTGTGCTTGAACTCCTGGCGGATCCGCCAGCCGACGTCGAGGCCGGCCAGGTCGCCGACCGCCAGCGGACCCATGGCCATGCCGAACTCATAGAGAGCGCGGTCCACCTGCTCGGGAGAAGCGCCTTCCTCAACCAAGAAAGTCGCCTCGCGGCGGTAGGGGCCGAACATGCGGTTGCCGACGAAGCCGCGGCAGTTGCCCACCAGAACCCCGACCTTGCGGAGCTTCTTGGCGAGGTCCATGGAGGTGGCGATGACCGGCTTGGAGCTGGCCTGACCCCGGACGATCTCGAGCAGGCGCATGACGTTGGCGGGGCTGAAAAAGTGGTGCCCGATCACCCACTCGGGCCGCCGGGTGGCGGAGGCGATTTCGTCGATGTTGAGGGTGGAGGTGTTGGAGGCCAGGATGGCGTCGGGCCTGGCCACCTGGTCGAGCTCGGCGAAGGTCTGCTTCTTGAGCGCCATGTTCTCGAAGACGGCCTCGACGATGATGTCGGCCTGGCCGAAGCCGTCGTAGCTGAGGGTCGGGGTAATGCGGGCCAGGCGCTCGTCCATCTCCTGCTGGGTGAGGCGGCCCTTCTTGACGGTGTTGGCGTAGTTGTTGCGGATGGTGGCCAGGCCGCGGTCGAGGGCTTCCTGGGAAACTTCCTTCAGCAGCACCGGGATGCCGGCGTTGACGTAGTTCATGGTGATGCCGCCGCCCATGGTCCCTGCCCCGACCACGGCGGCGCGGCGGACAGGCAGCACCGGTGTGTCCTTGGGGACATCGGGGATCTTGGCCACTTCGCGCTCGCCGAAGAAGGCGTGGATGAGAGCCTTGGACTGGTCCGAGAACAGACACTGGCGAAAGATCTCGCCCTCGCGGCGGCAGCCTTCCTGGAAGCTGAGCCTGGTGGCGGCCTCGACGGCGTCGATGGCGGCAAGGGGGGCGGCCTGGCCGCGAGCGCGCTCCCTGGCCCGTTCGCGGGCGGCGGCGAAGATAGGGGCGTTGGCGGCGTCGTGGCCGAGTTTCTCGTTCCGCTCGCCGCTCCTGGGAGCGCGGCCCCCCTGGGCCAGCACCTGGCGGGCGAAGTCCACCGCTCCGGCCAGCAGGTCACCGTCAATCACGCGGTCGACCAGGCCGTGCTGGAAGGCGTCGCGCGCCGGGATGGGCTCGCCGAAGGCGCACATCTCGACGGCCTTGGCCACCCCCACCAGCCGGGGAAGCCGCTGGGTGCCGGCGGCGCCCGGAATGATGCCCAGCTTCACCTCCGGCTGGCCGAGCTGGGCGGAGGGCGCCGCCACTCGGTAGTGGCCGGACATGGCGACCTCCAGGCCGCCGCCCAACGCCGTGCCGTGGATGGCCATCACCACCGGCTTGGGGCAGTTCTCGATGGCCTCCAGTAGTTCCAGCAGGCCCGGACCCTTCTTCTGGCCGGAGGTGATCTTGCCGAATTCCTTGATGTCGGCGCCGGCGATGAAGGTGCGGCCGCCCCCGATCAGCACCACGGCGCGAACGGCCGCGTCGGCGACGGCGGCCTCCACGCCCGCACCGATCCCCTCCGGCACTCCGGGACTCAAGGCGTTCACCGGCGGGTTGTTGATCGTAATAATGCCGATTTCTCCGTCCCGGGTCCACTCCACCAGATTGCTCATGTTTGGCTCCTCAGCTCGCGGCGCAGTACCTTGCCAACCGTGCTCTTGGGCAGGCTGGGGCGGAACTCGATCTCCGCCGGAACCTTATATTTTGCCAGCCGCTCAAGGCAAAACCCGATCAATTCTTCGGCGCCGGCGTGGGACCCGGGCTTCAGGACCACGAAAGCCTTGACGACCTCGCCCCGGTATTGGTGCGGGACTCCGATGGCGGCGGCCTCCATCACTGCCGGGTGGGTGAACAGCACTTCTTCGACCTCGTTGGGGAAGACCTTGAAGCCTCCGACGTTGATCATGTCCTTCTTGCGCTGGACGATGTAGAAGTAGCCGTCCTGGTCCATGCGGCCGATGTCGCCGGTGTAGAGCCAGCCATCGCGGAGGGCGTTGGCGGTCTCCTGGGGCTGGTTCCAGTAGCCCTTCATGAGCTGCGGGCCGCGGATCGCAATCTCCCCCTCGGCCCCGAGGGGGACTTCGGTCTGGCCGGTCTCGAGGTCGGTGATGCGGAACTCGGTGGCGGTGACGGGCAGCCCCACGCTGCCGGGCTTGCGGCGGGCCAGGTAGGGGGTGGAGCTGGCGGTGCAGGAGACCTCCGTCAGGCCGTAGCCCTCCCGCAGCATCCCGCCGCTGAGGCGCTCGAAGCGCTCGATGACCTCCACCGGAATGGGCGCGGCGCCGCTGTTGAAGCCGTGGACGCGCTCCAGGCCGCAGCGCTCCACCTCGGGGTGATGCAGCAGCGAGATGAACAACGTGGGCACCCCGGGCAGGAAGGTCGGCCGGTGACGCCGGATGCTGTCGACCAGCTCGTCAACATCGTACTTCGGCATCAGGATGGTTTGGGCGCCGTTCCAGCAGGACTGGAGCACGCCGACCATCATTCCGTAGACGTGAAAGCAGGGCAGGACCAGCAGGATGCGCTCCTGGCCGCGCCGGATCAGATGCTGGTTCCAGACCGCGGTTTGCAGGGCATTGGCGAACAGGCAGTGGTGGGTGAGCATGGCGCCCTTGGAGGGGCCGGTGGTGCCGCCGGTGTATTGCAGGGCCGCCAGGTCGTCTTCGTCAACCTCCACGCGGGGAAGCTGGGGGCGCTCGAAGCCCGCCAGCAGGTCAGCGAAGGGATCCGGCTCCTCGAGGCTGGTGGTGAGGATATGCTCGATGGAGGTGGCCGGCTGGAGGCGCCGGATCATGGGCGCCAGGGCTTCCAGGGTGACGATGGCCCGCAGGCCGGAGTCCTGAGCCACTCGCTCGGTCTCGCGCGGCGTATAGGTAGGATTGATATTAGTGACGACCGCTCCCAACCGGACAATGGCGTAGAAGCTGATGGGGTACTGGGGGCAGTTGGGCAGCATGACGCCGACCCGGTCGCCCTTGGTAATGCCCAGGGAGGCCAGCTTGGCGGCCAGCCGGTCGGCGCGCTGCTTGATCTGCCAGAAAGTCAGCTGGCGGTCGCGGAACAGGGTGGCGGGCCGCTCGCCGAAGTAGCTGGCGGCGGTCATCAGGAGGTGGTAGAGGCTGCGGCGGGGAAAGTTCATGGTCGCCGGGACCCAGTAATCGTAGTGCTTCAACCAGGGCCTGGCGGCGCAGGCGGATTCGGTCATGGACGGCCAGCTAGCGGAGGGGGTGGTGTGGATCCCGGGGCCGAACGGGCCAGGGTAAGGGCCCGCAGGATGGTGTCCGGATTTCCGAAGCCGCCGGCTTTGGTGACCATGACGGCGCCGGCGTGGCGTCCGCCGAGGACGAAGCCGGCGGGGACGCCGGGGAGCAGCTCGCGCAGCGAGGTGATGCCGCGGGCGCCGGCGGCGCGAAGGAAGCGGGCGGCGGTTTCTCCCCCGGTGGCAAATACCCCGGCGAGGGAATCCGGGCAGGAGGCGGGGTTGATGAGCACCTCAGGGAGGCGAGCGTCTGCGACCAGGCGCAGTTGGGCTTGGGAGGCGGGGTGCTCGCTGCCTGCCAACACGAGCCAGGTTCCCGCCGGGGGGGCCAGCGGGGGGGCGGGGGCCGCCGAAACCGGGGTGAAGAAGTGGCGGGCCAGGCCGGCGGCGCCGACCGGCAGGATGGAGTCGCAGATTTCTGAGGCGATGCGGGCGAGATCCTCTTCGGTAGCGGCGTCGCGGACCGTGAAGGGGCAGCAGACGGGACCAAGGGGCTGGCCGTTGAGGTAGAGGGCGCCGCCGCGAATGGTGCGGCCCTGGGAGGGAAAAGCCGGGCAGACGAGGGCCTGCAAGTAATCGGTGACGGCCAGCAGCTCGTCGACCTCGTCGACCCAGGGGCCGCGAAGGGTGGAGTCCATTTTCTTGTAGAGGGTGCGGCCGGCCAGCAGGGGGGCCAGAGAACGGATGGCGGCGCGGGCGTGGTTGGGGGCGGCGTGGCGGGTTTCGGTGGAGAACGCTAGCAGGTCGGCGCCGGGGACCTGGAGGGGCAGTTGCAGCAGGGCGGCAGCGGAGTAACCGTTGGCGGCGGCGCGGGCGGCCGAGTCGCAAGCGCCCGAGAAGTCGTCGGCCAGGATGAGAGGGGTCATGCAGACCACATTTTGCCACAGAGGCACAGAGACACAGAGACGCAAGACGGGAAACCAAGGTGGGGGGTATTAACCTGACTCAGCTTGGGACAGGCGGGGCGCCCGCCCCGCCTCAGTGTCTCGGTGGCTAATTCCGGGCGTTCACGGGGATTTTCAAGTTTTTTGCGTTTTGTTTTCAAGTAGATCCGTCTTGTAGGGGGCTGCAAGGTATTGGGCGGATGATAATCTGAAACCAGAAGTAAGGCACGTGCAGAGCAGGGTCTTTAAGCCCGCCCCGAAGGCGATCGGGGCGGGCTTTTTTGTTGGGGACAGACACGTGACAAAGCCAAGGGGGAAGCAGAAGGAACCGGAGAAGCAGGCAGTTGAGCCAGTGGGGAAGAGCAAGACGCCGACAGGGCGGGTGACTCGCCGGGGGCTGGTGAAGAAAGCCTACCAGCGGCTGCAGGAGAGGCTGGAAGCGGGAAACGGCAAGGCGATTGACGACCTGGTGAAGCTGGTGAAGCTGGAGCAGGATCTGAGCAGCGGAGAAGCGGAGACGGTGAAAGAGATCAAGGTGCGATGGGAGTCGAGCGAAGAGGAGTCGTCGAACGAAGGATAAGGTATGACGCGCTGCCAAGCCAAAAACGCTTTCACGAGAGCCGGGCGCGATTTAAGGGATTTTCGGGTCCGGTGGGATCGGGCAAGAGCCTGGCGCTGGTCCACGAGGCCATCCGGCTGGCGTACATCAACGCCGGGAGGACCGGTTTGATAGGAGCGCCCACCTACGCGATGCTGCGCGACGCGACGCAGGCGACGTTCTTCGACATCTGCGCCGAGAGCGGGCTGCCGCTGGAGTTCAACAAGTCGACCAACACGGTGCTGATGCAGGACAGCGGCTCGAAGATCCTGTTCCGGTCGCTCGACGAATTCGAGCGATTGCGGGGGACCAACCTGGCGTGGTTCGGGGTGGACGAGATGACGTATACGGCCGCGGAATCCTGGATGCGGCTGGAAGGCCGCCTGCGGGACCCGAAGGCGCCGCGGCTGTGCGGCTTCGGGGTGTGGACTCCGAAAGGGTTCGACTGGGTGTACCGGCGGTTCAAGAGCGAGCCGGTGGCCGGCTACGAGTTGATCGAGGCCCAGCCATATGAAAACCGGCATTTGCTCGAGAAGGTCCCGGACTTCTACGAGCGACTGAAGGCCAGCTACGACCAGCGGTTTTTCGAGCAGGAAGTGCTGGGACAGTACCTCAACCTGATGTCGGGGCAGGTGTACCCGGCCTTCGAGAGGAAGGGGAACACCGGGCAGTTCGGGGTGGAGGGCTCGCAGCCGCTGGCCTGGTCGTGGGACTTCAACCTCAACCCCATGTGCTCGGTGATCTGCCAGCAGAGGGGGGAGGCAGTGTTGGTGGTGGACGAGATCGTGATGGAGACCTCCTCGACGCCGGAGGTGTGCGAGGAGTTTCTGACGCGGTACAGCGGGCACACCGCGGGGGTTCACGTTTATGGCGACGCCAGCGGGGATAGCGGCCACACCGTGACGGGGAAGTCGGATTTCCACCTGATCCGGGCGTTTTTCGGGCGGTACCGGGAGCTGAAGGGGACGGTGAATGTTTCGAGCTCCAATCCGCCGGTGCGGGACCGGGTGAACGTGGTGAACGCCCGGCTGCGAAATGCGCGGGGGGAGCGGCGGCTGCTGGTGGACGTGAAATGCCGGGAGCTGATGCGCGACCTGGAACAGGTCTGTTACAAGCCCGGGACGAGCCAGATCGACAAGGAGAAGGACGCCAAGCGGAGCCACCTGTCGGACGCGCTTGGGTATTACTTATGGTGGAAGGACCGGCCGCTCTCCAGGGCCGGCGAGCAGGGGCGGAGGTTGGTGTGATCGAGCTGCTGAATCGAGAGCATCCACAGTACCGGGCGCGGCGGGAGATGTGGCAGCAGTACGAGGATTTTTACGCCGGCGGGGAGCAGCTGCGGCGGAACGCGGCGGCCTACCTGGTGCGGCGGCAGAAGGAACCGGGGGAGGTTTACCAGGAGCGGGTCTCGCGGGTGTTTTACGAGAACTACCTGGGCTCGATCGTCGACTGGTACGCGGCGACGCTGTTCCGGAGCGAGCCGTCGGTGGTGGTGCGGGGACCGGCGGAGTTCTACACGGCGTTTCTGAAGGACGCGGATCTGGAGGGGCGCAGCTTCCTGGAGTTCTGCCGTCGGGCGTTTCTGCAGGCGTTGGTCTATGAGCAGAGCTACGCGCTGCTGGATTTCCCTCGGGTGACGGCGCCGGCGGCGACGCGGGCCGAAGAGGACGCCCTGGGCAAGTCGCGGGCCTACGTGGCCAGCTATTCGCCGCGGGAGCTGACGAACTGGCGCCTGGATGGGCGGGGGAGCTTCGAGTGGATCGTGCTGCGGACCGAGAGGTCATACCAGCCGGAGTTTCTGAGCGAGGAAGAGGTGGTGGAGCGCCGCTGGGCCTACTACGACAAGGAGAATTTCCGCATTTACAGCCAGACGCGACGGAGCGGCGAGCAGAGGAGCGGGGAGCCGGCGGTGGTGCTGGAGGACGAGGGGCAGCACGGGCTGGCGGACCTGGGGCGGGTGCCGCTGGTGAAGCTCCAGATCAGCGAGGGGTTGTGGCTGGCCAACAAGGCGGCGCTGCTGGCCCAGGAGCACTTCAACAAGTCCAACGCGCTGTCGTGGGCGCTGCACATGGGTCTGTTCGCGATGCCCGTGATCTACTCGGAGCGCGAATGGCACCAGATCGTGGGGGAGGCTTACTACATCCAGCTAGGACCGGAGGACAAGTTCGGCTGGACGGAGCCGGAGGGGCACGTTTACCGGCTGGCGGCGGAGAACCTGGACCGGCTGAAAGACGAGATCTACCGGGTTGCCTACCTGATGAACCAGGCGGGGGGGCGGGAGTACCGGAACCTGGCGCAGTCGGCGGCCAGCAAGCAGCGGGACCAGATCGTGACCCACGAAGTGCTGCGGGCCTACGGGGACATGGTGAAGGATTTCATGCGGCGGACGCTGGAACTGGTGGCGGCGGCGCGGCGGGATGAAGTCGAAATCGAGGTCCAGGGGCTGGATCAGTTCGACGTGCAGGACTTCACTGAGGAGCTGGAGAACGCCCGGCGGCTGCGCGATCTGGAGATTGGCTCGGGGACGTTCCACCGGGAGATGCAGAAGCGGCTGGCGCTGAAATACCTGGAAGACGCCAGCCCGGAAGTGAAGAACCGGGTGGCAGGGGAGATCGAAAACCGGCTGTAGGGAGAGGCTATGGAAGAGCAAGACATTCAGAAGGTGGTGGCGGAGGCCGTGGAGGCCTGGGCGCAGAAGTCGGCCGAGGAGAAGGAGCCGGCGGTGAAGGCGGAGCTGGCGGAGGAGCGGCGGCGGCGGGAGCAGCTGGAGCGGCGCCTCAACGAGCTGGTGGAGGAGAACGACCGGAACCGCAAAGCCGCCGAACAGGCGGACCGCTTCGCGGCCATCAAGGCGGAGCTGCAGCAGCTGGGGGTGAAGAAGGTCGATGTGGCCTTCAAGGTGGTGCGGGACGAGATCGCGCGGGGCGAGGACGGGCAGCTCTTTGGGCGGGCCGAGCAGGGGCCGGTGTCGCTGAAGGACTACCTGGCGAAATTCGCGGCCGACAATCCGGAGTTTCTGCCGGCGCGGATCGCGGGCGGCTCGGGAGCCAGCGGCGCCGGGCGAGCGGAGGGGGATGGGGGCAGCTTCGAGCTGTCGAAGATCCGGCCGGGGATGAGCGCCGAGGACAAGGAGCGGGCGAGGAAGGAAATCGCGCGCCTGACGGGGAAGGATTTCGGGGTGTGGTTGTAATTCCAAAATAAAGGAGCAAAGAGGAATGCCAGCAATAACTTCAACAAACGTCGCGCAGGCCATCGTGAAACTGGTGGCGGCCGACGCGCTGCCGGCTCTGGTAGGGAACCTGGTGATGGGAAACCTGGTGAACCGCAACTACGAGCCGGTTTTGGGGCAGGCGGGCGACACGGTAAACGTCGCCATCCCGCCCGCGCTGGTGGCCAACAACATCGCGGAGGGCGGCACCGTGACGACGCAGAACCCGAGCCTGGGCAATGCGCAAATGGTGCTGAACACCCACGCGGAGGCCACGTTCCTGATTCCGGACGTGACCAAGGTCCTGGCAGTGCCGGACCTGTTGGCGACCTATCTACAGCCGGCGGTGGTGGCGATCGCGGAGAAGATCGAGCGGGACCTGCTGAACCTGTACGCCGGATTCACGGCCAACACGCCGGTGGGGACCGCCGGGGTGGCGCTGACCGAAGCGGTGGTGGACTCGGCCGAGACGGCGTTGTTTGCCGCCAAGGTGCCGCCGGGGCAGAACAAGTACCTGGTGGTGGATGCCGATGCCTACTCGACGCTGCGGCAGATCCAGCGGTTCAGCGAGTACCGGACCGCCGGGGAGGCCGGGGTTTCGGCTCTCATCAACGGTTCGGTGGGCAAGCTGAAGGACTTCTTCGTTTTCCGGTCGCAGTTCGTGGCCGAGACGGGGTCGGCGCCGGTGAACACTCACAACCTAGCGTTCACGCGGGACGCGCTGGGGCTGGTGATTCGCCGGCTGCCGCAGCCGCTGCCGGGCACGGGCGCCATCGCGGAGTACGCCGAGCTGGGCAACTTCGGCATGCGGGTGATCATGAGCTACCAGCCGAGCACGCTGGCGCAGCAGTTCACCGTGGATGTGCTGTACGGGGCCGCGATTCTGCGGAACTCGTTCGGGGTGCGGGTGAATTCGTAACAGAGCTGCCGGCTATCAGCTGTCAGGAGCGCGGGATGCGGGCTGGCGGCTGATGGCTGGCAACGCGGAAGGGATCTATGGACTTGAAAGCCTATTACCAGAAGATGCGCGAGATCGCACAGGGGATAGACGAGGAGTTCGTGGTGGTGAAGAGCCTGGCGACGCCGGACGGGGGCGTGGCCGGACGGCTGTGCGAGGTGAGGCGGCAGGTGGCGGCGCGGATGGTGGCCGATGGGGTGGCGGAGCTGGCCTCCAAGCAGGAGGCCGAGGGGCACCGGCGCCGGGCGGCGGAGGAGAAAAAGCAGGCGGACGAGAAGCAGGCGTCGGCCCAGATCCAGTTCACGGTGGTTACGGAAGGGGACCTGAAGGCGCTGCGATCCGGCGGGCGGGCGGGCGCGAAGGAATAACGCCATGGCGCTGTTCACGGATGGTTCCATTTCCGAGGTGGAGGATCTGACGGCTTACGAGGCCAACCTGGTGGAGGTGGCCGACGCCGAGGGCATCGATCTGCTGTCGAAGCTGCGGCTGGCGCAGAGCGAAGTGGGGGCGGAGCTGGCGGCGGCGGCCCTGCGGCCTGGCAACATCTACTGGACGGGGCTGGGCTGGGCCTCCACGGGGGCGGAGGCCAACCTGAGCCGGTTCGGGCTGGACCGGGTGGTGGTGACGTCGCCGCTGAAGCTCTGGCACACCTTCCAGACGCTGGCCATCGTGTACCGGGACGCCTACAACCGCAAGCTGAACGACAAGTACCTGCCGAAGTGGACCGAGTACAAGGAGCTGGCGCGGTGGGCGTCGAACCTGCTCTACCAGACGGGGGTGGGGCTGACGGTGAATCCCGTGCCGCGGCCGGCGCAGCCGGCGCTGGACTGGGTGGGGGGGACGCTGGCGGCCATGACAGCGTACGCGCGGATGACCTGGACCGGCAGCGGCTCGAGCGAGGGGGCGGCGAGCGAAGTGACGGCGGTGGACGTGCCGGCCAGCCAGGCATTGCGGGTGACGCCGCCGACGGCCCCGGCTTCGGCCACCGGATGGAACGTCTACATAGGGACTGCCAGCGGGGAGGAGAAGAAGCAGAACAGCGCGCCGCTGGCGTTAGGACAGGCTTGGGTGATGCCGGGGGCCGGGGTGGTGGCGGGAGCGGGGCCAGGGGCCGGGCAGGAGCCGGACGTCTTCAAGACGGTGCCGCGTTTTATCCAGCGAGGATGAGGTGGCGAACCTCTGCACAACCGGGGTGGAGAAGCTGCGCAGCATCCTGCTGACGACCGCCAACAGCAAGCTGGCGGAGATCGCCGGGCGGGACCGGAGGCACTGGAAGCCGCTGGAAGACAAGACCGTGCGGGGGGAGAACGTGCCGCCGGACCTGGCGGACCAGAATGGCAGCACGGTGTATCCGGCGGTGTACGTTTACTCGCTGAAGATGGACAACGCGCTGCGGCAGAAGTTCGCCGGCTTTGCGGGGCCGATCCGGTTCGTGGCCGACGTGAGGTGCAGCGGGGAGCGCTTCGAGAGGCTGGAGGCGGAGCTGGCCAGCTATGTTGAAGCAGTAACTATGGCGCTAGGTGAGAACCGCGGGTCCTGGGGAGAGAACCTGGCGTACAGCGGCGGCTACACGGTGAAGTTCGAGCCGGTGAGGACGGGGGGACGGAACTTCATCCAGACGGCGAAGATCGAGGTCGAGGTAGAGGCCTGCGGGTAAGCGAAAGGGGTCGAGATGAGCAACTGCGTACTGTCGAACCAGAATCGGTTCTACGCGAAGGTGGAGGCGTCGTTCGGGGCAGCGCCGGTGATCACGGCGGCCGACCGGCTGGCGGCCATCCGCCTGGGGATCAAGCAGCGGGATGAGGTGCGGGAGCGCAAGGACAAGACCGGGGGCCGGACCTACGTGGGGGTGGCGCCGGGAGGGCGGAAGCGGACCGAGTACAAGCTGGAAACGTACCTGATGTCGGGGACCACGCCGGGAACGGCGCCGGTGGCGGGACGGTTCTTCCAGGCGGCGCTGGGGGGCGGGCCGCTGGCGTTCGCCGGGGGGACCGCCGGGGCCGGGTCGACGACCACGGTGATCGTCTTCAGCAGCGCTCACGGGTTGGCGGTGGGGCAGGCGTTGGGGTTCGCGGATGAGCTGCGGTTCGTGGCCGCGGTCAACAGCACGACGAGCGTAACGGTGAACGCGCCGTTCACGACGGCGCCGGCGTCGGGGGCGGCGCTGACGGGCGCCGTCACCTACACGCCGGCCGCGGAGCTGCCTTCGCTCTCGGTGTTCGACTACTGGGATCCGGCCGGGGCGGTGGACCGGATCCTGATCGGGGCCGCCGTGGGTATTGCTCAGGTGAAGATCAACGGCGACTTCCACGAGTTCGAGTTCAGCGGGGAAGCCAAGGATGTGCTGGATACCACGTCGTTCGTAGCCGGGCAGGGGGGCTTGTCGAGCTTTCCGGCGGAACCGGCGGCGAGCGCGTCGGCGGCGGTTCCGGTGCCAGGCAACCTGGGGCAGGCCTGGCTGGGGGCGACGGCCTCGAAGTTCCTGACGGTGACCAGCGCCACCATCAGCCTGGACAATGACCTGGACCTGCGGAACCGGGAGTTCGGGTCCAACGTGCCGTTGTGCCATGGCGGGGGACTGCGGAAGGTGCTGGCCGACGTGAAGCTCTACGAGGCGGACGATGCCGCCACCCGGGGCCTCTACCAGGCGGCGCGGGCGCAGACGCCGGTGGGGGTCATGTTCCAGCTGGGGCAGACCGCCGGGCAGTTGTTCGGGGTGCACCTGAAGAACGTGGTGCCGAAGGCGCCGGAGTTCGACGACCAGGACCGGCTGCTGGAGTGGAGCTTCCGGGAGTGCCGGGCCCAGGGACAGGCCGATGATGAGATCTACGTGGCCTTTGGATGAGGTGCTATGCAGTATCAGAGTGAAGTGATAGTAGAGTCGAGGCGCCTGCCCGGTGTGCGGTTCAACGTGGAGCGGATGTCGTTCGGGCGGCGGCTGGAGCTGATCCGGCAGTTGAAGGGACTGGCGGGGCGGCTGGCGTTCGTGGAGGCCGGGCCGCCAGGGGCGGAGCAGCAGGCGGAGGCCGCGCTGCTGGCCGGCGAAATCGACCGGATCTATCTGGGCTGGGGTTTGCGGGGCGTCGAAGGCCTGGAGATCGACGGGGAAATGGTGACGCCGGAGTCGGTGGTCGAGAAGGGGCCGGAGGGGCTGGTGGACGAGATCCTGGAAGCCATCCGGGGCCAGGCGGGGCTGAGCGAGGCGGAACGAAAAAACTCCGAGTCGCCTTCCATTTTCTCCGCGGCAAGCAAGCCGGATGGAAGTGCGACGATTGCCGCCGTTTAGGGCTGGAGACAAAGCGGCGGTGCGGGTGGCTGGCGCCGGATGAGGCGGAGGCGCCTGTGGAGCGGGTGGTGTGGGTGGGGCCGGACGGCGCGGCGGCGACGGAGTGTCCGGTGAGCCTGGTGACGGGGGAGAGCGCCGCGCTGGTGGAGGATTTTTGCGCCCACCGGACGGTGGGGGGCGGGGCCGATGTGCTGGCGTGGCCGGCGCGGCGGGTGGATGCGTTTCTGGTGCTGGAAGGGGAACTGAGGAAGGCGGCCAATGGCTGATCGGGGGCTGGAAAGGCTGGCGGAGGCGCAGCGCGAGACGGCGCGAGCCATCGAGACGCTGGTGGAACGGTATCGCCTGAAGCCTTTGGAAGGGGGGGCTTCGGAGCGAGCAGGGCCGGAGGAGGGGGACCGGGAGCGGCTGGGGGGCGTGGCGACGCTGCCCTCGCCGCTTCCGGCCTCCGGCCTGGAGCGGGGGCTGGAGGCCGCGACCCGCTCGATTGGGGAGCTGACCCAGGCAACGACCGAAAGTATTGGGGCGATGGGAGGCCTGGGCCGGGAGTTGAACGGGTTGCCCGGGGTGCTGGCGACCTTGGCTGGCGGGGTCAAGGGCGGAGGCAGCGGTTTGGGATCCCCACTGAAGAGCGGGCTGGGCCTGACGCCTCTGTGGGTGAAGATCGCCGGCCTGTTTCGCGGCCGAGGGGAGGAACCGCAGCCGCCCGCCCCCTACCTGGGGCCGCCGCCTCTGGAGCTTGAGGTAGCCAACACCGGCGGCATTCTGGCCGGATTACCGCGGGTGGTTCGCGGCGTGGGAGGCGAGCCGCGGGCGGTGGAGCGCGAGCGGGCGGTGGTGTGGCAGCCGCAGGTGACCGTCAACGTGAGCGCCATGGACAGCCGGTCGTTTCTGGACCGGCAGGAGGACATCGCCCGGGCGGTGCGCGAGGCGATGCTGCACATGCATCCAGTGAACGATTTGATCAGTGAACTATAGGAGGAATCATCATGGCAGAGACAAAAGAACTGAGCGTGGAACGTCAGCGTTTCCTGCTGGAGATGGGGACGGCGCTGATGGAGGTGGAATCCGGCGGCGGCTCGATCGACTCCGACGGCGTGGTAATCGGGTCGGCGGGCAAGTGGGTGCCGGTGGAGAATCCGGCGCCGATGGAGGGCCTGTTCCAGGCCATGCGGCTGGTGGGGCTGGATCCGACCCAGCATAAATTTCAGCAATACCATGTGATGGCGTCCAACCCCTACCACGGAGGGCGCATCGACCTTCCTTTCCCGGACCAGATGGTGGTCAAGAGCGACCGTTACCTGGGGCTGCACCAGGTGAGCCTGGTGGTGAAGCATCCCATGGTGGCGGCGGTCGAGATCAAGAGCTACGGCCGGCGGTAAGGGGAGCCGATGGGGCGGTTTCCGAAGCTCAAGACCGGGGCCGTGGCCCAGTATCCGGTGGTCCTGGAGCAGCGCTACGCCACGGAGGTGAAGAAGTTCCTGGACTGCGCCGAGCAGCGGTACCGGGACCTGGGGGCGGGCCGCCGGCGCTGGGTCATCCAGCTGGAGAAGCTGGACGAGACCGAGACGGCCAGGCTGGCGCGGTTCTTCGACGAGCAGCAGGGCCGGCTGGGGGCCTTCGAGTTCGAGGATCCCTGGACCGGGGCGGTGGTGACACGGTGCCGGTTCGGGGAGGACCGCTTCCCGATGCTGGAGGAGTGCGAGTCGAGGTGTTCGCTGCGGCTGACGGTGGAGGAGGCGCAGGAATAGCCACAGAGGCACAGAGGCACCGAGATCGAGAATTCTTGCGCCCTCTGTGTCGCTGTGGCGAGGGGAGACCAAATGCTGGTGTTTCCGCAGCTTTCGAGCGGGGCGGTGTCGCAGCTGCCGCTGGGACGCGAGACGCTGTACCGCACGCTGGTGAACGCAGCGCTCGACGGGCGCGAGATCCGGGTGGCGGATCCGGACTACTTCGAGCGGAACTGGGAGCTGCCCCTGGAGCTGCTTACTGATATCGAGTGGCAGGCGATCCAGGACCTCTTCACCACCGCCGAGGGGCGGCTGCGCAGCTTTCTGTTTCTGGAGCCCGGCGAAAACCTGCTGGCCTGGAGCGAGGGATTCGGGGAGGCCGCCTGGGTGAAGTCGGGGGTCACGGTGACCGGCGGCGTCGGGGACCCCTGGGGCGGCGGAGAGGGCAGCCAGCTGAGCGGCGCCGGGACCCTGAGCCAGACTCTGGCGACCCCGGCGTGGTTCCGCTATGCCGCCAGCATTTGGGCGCGGACCACGCAGGCGGGGTCGGGGCTGGAGCTGCGGGACGGGGGATCGCAGGTGAAGAGCGTGGCTTTCACGGCTGACGGCGCCTGGCGGCGGTACCTGCTCAGCCTGGCTTGGGTGACCACCTCGGAGACGGTGACGTTTCGGGTGGTTTCGGGCGGCGCGGCGACGCTCGACCTCTATGGGGCGCAACTGGAGGCCCAGCCGCTGGTATCGAACTACAAGAAGACCCTCGCTCGCGGGGGGGTCCACTCCGGGGCCCGGTTCGCAACTGACACCCTCTCGGACCGGGCCACGGGGCCGGGCGAGCACTCCAGCGTGATTCGAGTTTCATGGACACCATCGCAAACCTAAAAGAGAAGGTTCTCGCCGAGACGCCGCTGCTGGTGTTCGACGCCACCCTGGCGAACGGCGAGATGCAGCGCTGGAGCACCCACCAGGTCACGGTGGGGGGCAACCTCTACAGCGCGCGGGTGCTGCGGCACAACCTGTTCGAGATTCAGACCGCCAGCGAGCAGGGCATCGACCTGGTGCCCAGGCTTTCCCTCAGTCTGGCCAACGCCGATTCGCAGTTCTCGCAGATCGAGAGGTCGGTGGGGTGGAAGGGGGCCAAGCTCAAGGCGACCTTTCTGTTTTACGACCTGATCCAGAACCAGGCGGCCAGCGAGACCCTGGTGGTGTTTCAAGGGATCCTGAACCCGCCCGAAGAGATCACCGAGGAGACGCTGCGGTTGACGGCGACCAACCGCATGAACATGCAGCGGGTGCTGCTGCCGCCGGTGCGGATCGAGCGGCGGTGCCCCTGGGCGTTTCCCTCGACGGCAGCGGAGCGGCAGGAGGCGGCCACCGGCGGCGCCGAGGGGCGCCACTCGCGGTTCTACGCGTGTGGATACTCACCGGATATAGCCGGGGGGACCGGAAACCTGGGTCCGGGCAGCGTTCCTTACACCAACTGCGCCTTCACCAAGGCCCACTGCCAGGCCCGCGGCATGTTCGACAGAGACGGCTTGGGCCGGGTGACGCGGCGGTTCGGGGGCCTCGAGTACGTTCCGCCGGTGATTCGGGTGCGCAGCGCCGGGGAACGGGGCTCGCACGATTCACCGGTGGTGTCGAACGAAGCCCGCTACAACGACTTCGTGCCGCTGCTCTACGGGACGGTGTGGACCGAGCCGCAGGTGGTGTTCTCGCGCAACGACGGGAACCTGACGCGCATGGAGGTTCTGCTGGGGCTGGGGGAAATCCAGCAGGCGCTGAAGGTGATTGTGAACAACGTGGAGATCCCGGCCGGGGTGGCGGGGCGGAACATGACCGGCAGCGGCTGGTACAACGTCATCAGCGCCGGCACGCGGACCGGAGGCTTCAACCCGGACTTTCTCGACGCCAGCGGCAACCCGGCGGGCGATCCCTACGGGAGCATGGCGTGCCTGTCGGTGGTGGTTCCCAACCAGATCCACAACGGGGCGACCTTGCCGAGAGTGCGAGCGCTGGTGGAGGGGATGAAGGTCGAGCGGTTCGACCTGGCAGGAAGCTCAGTGGGGCACGAGTTCAGCAACAACCCGGCCTGGATGCTCCTGGACGTGCTGCGGCGGAGCAACTGGCAGCTGGGGGAGATCGACGTGGCCAGCTTCGCGCGGGCGGCGGCGTTCTGCGACCAGACCATCGCGGCGACGGACAACAACGGCAACGCGGTATCAGTACGGCGGTTTCAGGCGAACCTTTCGGCGCGGGCGCGGCGGATGGCGGCGGATGTGATCCGGGGGGTCCGCAACAACGCCCGGCTGGGGCTGAGCTACACGAGCGAGGGCAGGCTGGCGGTGCGGGTGGAGAACACCCTGGCGCTGGAGCAGCCCGACAAGCCCTACGGATCGAACGCGCCGGCCATGGTGAACGGCGGCTGGCCGGCCTATGTCTACTCCGATGGCGGCGGCGGCAGCCCGCCGTCGGGGATCCTGCGGGAGTCCCACGGGGCTTCGACGGTGCGGGTATGGTCCCGGCCGACGGCCGACACACCCAACCGGTTCGCCGTCGAGTTCCAGGACGCCTTCAATGAGTATCAGCAGGACAGCTTTGCCATCGTCGACGTGGCGGACGTGGCGCGGGCGGGGCAGGAGATCACCGGGCGCCTGCTGGTGGACGGTCTGCCCACCTACGACCAGGCGGCGCGGGCTCTGAAGTTCATCCTGGACAAGTCGATTCGCGGCAACCGCTACCTGGAGTTCGACACCACCGTGAAGGCCCTGGGCCAGCGGGTGGGCGACATCATTACCGTGACCTATGCCAAAGAGGGCTTCCTGAATCAGCCCTTCCGGATCCTGCGGATCGCGCCGGGGATGAACTACCGGACGGTGCGGCTGGCGGCCCAGATCCACGACGACGCCTGGTACCAGGACACCAACGGGCAGCTGGCGCTGATTCCGGAGACGCGGCGGCAGCCCGGGGTGGGGACCAGCCTGCCGAATCCGATTACTGGGACGGAGCTGGACCCCAACGGGCAGATTCGCTTCGCCATTCAGGAGTTCGAGGTCACCGGAACGGACGGGACGATACTGAGCGAAGTGGAAGTGAAGTTTACGCCGCCGGTGGCGGGGCAATCCCGGCTCAGCGGGGTACCGATTGTCAGTCTGCAGGCTACCGTCCTGCCCACGGGCGGGACGTTGGCCGGCAACCAGACGCTCTACTACGCGGTGACGGCGACCGATGGTGAGGGAGAGGAGAGCGGACCGTCCTTCACGGTGCGGGCCCGGATCCCGGCGGGCAGCTCGACCAACAGCGTGAGGCTGGAGGCGCTGAGCTTCACGGCCGGGACGGCGTCGTTCAACGTGTATCGCGGGGAGCTGCCCTCGCAGCTCTACCGCATCGCCAGCGGCGTGGCGCCGGCCGGCCAGTTCACCGATACCGGCCTGGCGGCGCAGTTGGCTTCGTCCCCGGACCCGAACTACGATCACGCCAATTTCTACTGGCGGCTGGAGGAGAGCGAGGAGAAGCTGGCCTCCATCGTAGCGCCGGACCAGGTGGGCAACGAGACGTTGAACCTGGTGGGGGGCGCCTACGTGGGCCACATCGTCCGGCTGGTGGAAGGGCCGGGGGTCGGGCAAGAGCGGATCATCGTGTCGCATACGGCGACGACCCTGACGGTGGACCGCGACTGGGATGTGATGCCCGAGAGCGACACGCATTTCGTGGTCAGCGAAGCGGCCTGGCACTTTGGGGGCCGGGCGCGGTCGAGCCCCGCCCGGTTCCAGATTCCGAACCTGCGGGACCGGGTGGTCCAGATCAGCGGCCGGGCGGCCAACGCCGCCAACGTGGAGTCGCCGGAGGCGCTGGCGGTGGTGACGCGGTGGCGGATCGGCGGCGGCGGGACGGGTGTGGCGGACCAGGACATTCCTCCCTTGCCGTTCTTCGGAGCCTCGGCGCGCGGCGACGGGGCCTTGCAGCTGGCCGGGCTTTCCTTCCCGCAGCTGGCCAATACCGACACCATCAGCTCGGGGACGTTCCGGCTACACTATCGGGAGGAGCTGGATGGTCTGAGCACGATCCAGTTGGCCGCCGGGGTCGACGCCACCCAGACGGTCCTGACGTTGAATGCTTCCGCCGGCGTGGCGGTCGGGGACCTGGTCCAGGTTCAGGGGGAGATCCTGCGGGTAGCGGCGGTGGGGGCCGGGGGCCTGGAGCTGACGGTCGACCGCGGCTATCACTCGAGCGTCGCCGCGGCTCACGCCGCCGGGTCGCCGGTCTACGAGCTGAAGCACCGCACCCTGCTGGTTCCCTTCGAGCGGAAGTTCTTCTCGGGACCGGCGGTGGCGGACTGGAGTCACACCGAGTGGATTCCGAATATCCGGCTGGCCAGCGCCGAGCTGTTGGTGACCAACCAGTTCGGCGCCAGCCCGACGCGGGTGCAGAACTTCACCGGGCTGGCGGACGGCGGGCTGCGGACGCTGCGCGGCGGCCAGTTCAACTTCCAGGTGGAGGGGATCCTGGGGATTCTGGACGACGCGTCGCCGCCGCTGTCGGTGCAGGAGACGCTCTCGATCCGGGACATCTACGCCCAGGTGGCGGCGGCTCCGGCGGGGGCGGCGATGGAGGTCACGATCCAGCAAGGGGCCCAGACCATCGCCACGTGCACGATTGCCGCCGGCGCCACCATCAGTCCAGCGGTGAACGGCGCCGAGCTGCCGCTGCTGACGGCGAGCTCCACGTTGAAGCTGGACATCACGGCGGTGGGGACCACGTATCCGGGGCGGGATTTGACTGTGACGATGCGGCTGTAATACAGGCATTCCTGCCTGTCTGCGATGCCCGAGAGTATCGACAAATTGCGGCCTGACCGCGACTTGCAGTGCTACTTTTTTCGGCCCTCCTCCATTGCGGCGCTGAGCGGGGCGGGGCCGAGCGGGTTCACGGTGTCGGGCTCCTGGCGGCAGCAGTTCGACTGGGTGGTGATCGAGTGGAATCGGGACAACGTCTTCGAGCATCCTCTGCTGCGTCCCCTGCCGGACGGAAACCTGAACGGTCTGACCCTGACGTACCGGGAGACGCGGACCAACTGCCTCCTGATGGACTCGGGGCTGTATCCGACCGTGGACTGGCCGTACCTGCGGATCTGGGCGCCGGACGCGGGCGGGGTGGAGCAGATCTACCGGGTGCGGCTCAAAGACTACGCCACGCCGATGGCCGGGAGCTTCGCGAGCGCCAGCGCCACGTTCCGGCTGCAAGGGACGCTGACGGCGGGGGACTACGTGGAGCTGTCGTGGCTGGATGAGCATTACTACCACCTGGTGGGCGGGGCCGACACCATCACCGGCATCCTCAACGATCTCAAACTGAACATCAACACCTTCTCGACGACCGTCGCGGCGGAGGTCTCCCCCGGCGGCGAGATCATTCTTACGAATACCAAGCCGGGGGTGGAGGGGAACCTGCTCGGGGTGCTGGGGCTGGTGAACGGGGCCCAGACCGAGCAGTGGTCGCCGGCCTCGCAGACCATGACCGGCGGGGCGTCGCCGACCCAGTGGCAGGTGACGCTCGACTTCGCCTCGCTGGTCGATCCCACGCTGGGGGCGATTCCCACACAGAACCTTCGTAAGATGCGCTGGACCTACGCGGCGGCGGTGCAGCCAGGGGCGTTCCAGCGCGGGGAGTTCGCGGTGGCGGTAACGAACTGGAGCGTGACGGGCGCGAACGGGGCTTACCAGGTGGCGGGGCCGGGCAGCCGCCGGATCGAGGACGACGACACGAGCGTCGTCTATACGGGCGCCTGGACCGAGGAGCGCGGCAACTTCTCGGGCGGGACTATCCGCCGGACAACCTCGATCGGCGCCCGGTGCCGGATCGACTACCAGGCGCAGACGGGGCACCGCCTGTACCTGGGGTCCCGACGAACCGCCAGCGCAGGTATTGTGACGATCCAGGTAGATGGCGGTGCGGCGCAGGTGTTCGACTTGCAGGTGGCGGCGGAAGACTTTGTGCTGCGGCTGGATCTGGGCCAGCAGGGCGCCGGCAGCCACTGGGTGGAGGCCACCCTTACGGGGCCGAATCCGAACCCCGGCAACCGGCATTTCTACTTTGATTTCGTGGAGCTGGCGGTGGCGGCGCCGACGGTCAGCGCCCTGCCGGCGTCGCCGAACGAGACGTTGGCCACCGACTGGGACACCGACCACTCGCTGGCCCTGGCGCCAGAGCGGGTGGCCTGGAACCTCCGGACGCTGGGCTTCACGGGCCGGGCCAACCATTACACCGGGGCGCTGCTGTTTTACGAGCTGGTCAACAGCGGCAACGTCTACGCCCAGGGAACGGTGAGGTTCGAGGGGACGGCGGTTTTCGGGCATGTAGTTCAGATCACCATCTCGGGCACGGTGTACTCGCGGGTCACGCTGATCACCGATACGCTCGCGAGTGTGGCGAAAGCCTTCGAGTACCTGATCAACAACGGCTCGACGGGGGTGTGGGCCCAGGCCTCCGGGGCGATATTGACGATTCAGGCGCGGGCGCTCGGCAGCGCCGGCAACAGTTTGACGCTGGCGGCGACGCCGGCCAGCGGGACCATGCGAGCGGTGGCGAGCGGCCCGACGCTGGGGGGCGGCGTTGACGGCGCCTGGCGGACGGACCTTATAGCGGCGCCGCGGCTCAACCGCGCGGCGCGGGACTGGCACCGCTCCTATTTCGCGGCGCTCAAGGGCTATGCCATTGACGTGGCGGCGGCCTTCAGCACTGAGATGGAGCACGGGGACCCCTCCCTGGGCGCTGGTATAGCTCAGCGGTACCCGGATGGGGCGCCGGTGGTGGTTTCGACCCCGGCCTTGCAGACCAATTTTTCGCCGGCCAGTTTGGATTACTGGAAGCAGGTCTACCGCGACATGGCCCAGATCATGAGCGAGGCCCAGGTGGCGACGTATCTCCAGTTCGGCGAGGTGCAGTGGTGGTATTTCCCCTCCGCCCTGCACGGCGGCATGACCTTCTACGACGATTACACCAAGTCAGCTTTTCAGTCGCAGTACGGCCGTCCCATTCATGTGTTCGCCAGCAACGCGGAGTCGCCGGCGCCGTATCCGGAGGAGTCGGCGTTTCTGCCCAAACAGATCGGGGATTTCACGAACGCCATCGCCGCCTATGTCCGGGCGGCGTACCCGCAGGCGAAGTTCGAGACCTTGTATGCGCCCGACGTCAATGACTACGCGCTGACCCGGGTGATGAACCTGCCGGCGGAATGGAACACCGGAAATCTGGAGGTGTTCAAGACCGAGAATTTCACCTACACCGGGAACCGGGATCTGAACAAAGCCAGGGAGTCGATCCTGCTTCCGATGGCCCGGGGCTTCCCCCGGAGCCGGATGGCGCACCTGATCGGGGTGCACAACTCGTCGGAGCCGTGGGACTGGGAGCGGCGCCTGGCGCATGGAGAATTATGCGAGTCCGTAGTGCTGTTCGCGTTCGACCAGTTTTCGATGATCGGTTACGAGGCGCCGCTCGGGGCGGGAAGCCGCCGGAGCGGGTTCCAGGGCTGAACACGCCGGCCTACAGCGTAGCGGCGGAGCGGGACCTGATGCGAAGGATCCGGGGGTGCTGCGGGCGCCAGATCGAGGAGGCGGCCGGAGGGGATCGGCGACGGGCGGCGCTGCTGGCGGCCCTGGCGGCCAACGAGTCGGGCGGCAGCCGGCTGGCCTTCCGGTTCGTGGCGGAGAATCACCAGCGGCTGGCGGCCCTGCTGGCCGGCGGGGACAGCGTCGAAGGGGTCACACGGGCGGCCCTGGAGAAGCGGCTGAAACAAGCAAGCGCCGAGAGGGAGCGGGCGGAACTGCTCAAGCGCCTGGCAGGGGTGCATGGCTACACAGGTATACCTGGTTACCTAGCGATGGTTTGGAAAGTTCCGCTAGAGACTCTGGTCGACCGCGGGCGGCACTTCGAGCTGGCGGGGCGGCGGCTGGAAGGGCTGTGCCGCGAGTTTGGGCTGGATCCGGCCAGCCAGGCAGCCGAGATCGGGCGGGCCTGGAACGCCGGCCATCCCAACGGCCGCACCCGGTCGGCCCTGTATTCGTGGAGGCTGGAGCAGCGGATGCGGCTGTATCTTCAGGAATCCTGGGAAGGGGTCGATGTAGGTTGACAGATGAGGACCGTTGGCTTAGCCTTGGCTCTGGTATGGCGGGGGCGGCGGCGGCAAGACCGGTGAAGAAGAGGCGGAAGGCCGTGACACACGTCATCCCGGCTGACGTAACGCAGTTCGCGAGAAGGAAGGGCATCTACCGCTCCCTGCTGAAGGCGACCGAGATCGTTCGCCAGACCACGCCGGCTCTTCGCGGAATCCGGGTAGAGGTTTCCCGGGATCCGGAGGTCGTGGGATGGACCACCCTGTGCTTTCACATCCGAACCCGCGCCGGCGTCGAAGCGGTGCTCGCTGGGGAGGATGCCCTGTGCGCCGCGATGTACGAGAGGATCGGCGCGAGGGATCGCTGCTTGCTGGCGTTCCTCTATGAGTTTGAATGATGGCGTTCGATGACGGCCCCGCCGGCGCCGGTAAAACCCTTACAGCACCGGGCCGATGCGCCAGGGGACAAACTCGCGGTGGCCGAGCTGCTCGGCAAAGGTGCGGCGGCCGGAGGCCACCTCGACCATGAGCTGATAGAGGCGTTCGCCGACCTGGTAGATGTCTTCCTCGCCGTCGGCGATGGTGCCGGCGTTGACGTCCATGTTGCCGCTCATCTGGCGGGCGGTGCGGGAGTTGGTGGCGACCTTGATGACCGGGATGGTGGGGAAGCCGATGGCGCTGCCGCGGCCGGTCGTAAAGATAATAATGTTGGAGCCGCCGGCGGCCAGGCCGGTGAGCGAGACGGGGTCGTGGCCGGGGGTGTTCATGTAGATGAACCCGGTCGAAGTAATGCGTTCGGCGTATTCCACGACGTCGCTGAGGATGGAGGCGCCGCTCTTGATGGCGGCGCCCAGGGATTTCTCGGCGATGTTGGTGAGACCGCCGGCCTTGTTGCCGGGGGAGGGGTTGTCGTCGAAGGAGCCGCCGAAGCGAGCTACATAGTCCTTATACCACTGGATCTGGCGGAGGAGCTTCTCGCCGATCTCGCGGGTGCGGGCGCGGCGGGTGAGGAGGTGCTCGGCGCCGTAGATCTCCGGGGTCTCGGCGAGCACGGAGGCGCCGCCGCGCTTCACGAGCAGGTCGGAGCAGTAACCGAGGGCCGGGTTGGCGGTGATGCCGGAGAAGCCGTCGGAGCCGCCGCAGTTGGTGCCCAGGATGATCTTGGAGACCGAGGTGGGGAGGCGCTCCAGGCGGCCCACGCGGTCCATCAGCTCGCGCACGGCGCGGGCGCCGTCGGCGACCACGTTGCGGGTGCCGCCGCTTTCCTGGAGGGTCAGGCCCCGGCGGAGGCCACTCTCCTGGAGGTAGTAGCTGATCTGGTTGACCTCGCATCCCAGCCCCACGATGATGGCGGCGGCGACATTGGGATGGTTCATGACGCCGTCGAGGGTGCGGCGCAACTGGGCGGTGTCGGGGCCTTCGCTCTGGCCGCAGCCGTCGCCGTGGGGAAAGGAAACCACGCCGTCGATGGCGGCGCCGGAGAAATCTTCGGCTCGGAAGGCGGCCTCGATCTCGGCGACGGCGTGGGCGGCGCAGTTGCTGGCCCCGGCGACGGCGATGTAGTTGCGGGTGCCGGCGCGGCCATCGGGGCGCGGGTAGCCGAGGAAAGTGGCCGGCTCGGCGAGCGGCACGTCGCTCAGGTCGTTCAGGTTGGTGGAGAAAGCCCAATCGCGGTCCTTGACGTCGAACTTCAGGTTGTGGGTGTGGACCCACTCGCCGCGGCGGATGGGCTGGCGGGCGGTGCCGATGTCTTCGCCGTACTTATAGACGATGGCGCCTTCGGGGATGTCGGCGACCGCCACCTTGTGACCGGCCGGAACGGCTGAGGAGAGGCGCAGCTCCACGCCTTCGAAGGCCACTGTGGCGCCGGCCTCCAGGCTGGCGCGGGCCACCGCCACGTTGTCGCGGGGGCTGAGGCGCAGCAGCGGGTTGTCGGTTTTCACCCTGCCCGCCAGGGTCACGAGCTCCATAGCTTCTTTCCAATCTCGCGGCCGGCGCCCAGAAGGACAGCGATCTCGGGCTGGGTGAAGGTTCGCTCGCCGCGGGTGGCGATGCCCAAGGCGCCGATGGGGCGGTTGTTCACCATCATGGGAACACAGATGGATCCCTTGACGCCGGTCTGGAGGGCGCCGGGCCGGACTGTGTCGCTGGAATCGGTCTGAATATTGCAGATGTTGACGGGGGCGGCGCGCTCGACGGCCTGGCCGGCGATGCCCTTGCCGATGGGGATGACGCCGATGGCCTTCAGGACCGGGGGGGGGATGCTGCCGGCCGCGGCGCGCAGGTGGAGCAGGCCGTCGGGACCGAGCACGTGGATGGTACCGGTGTCGGCGCCGAAATGTTCGAGCGTCAGGCCCAGCATCCGCTCCGGGTCGTCGATGGCTTGCAGGCTATGGGGGAAAGTTGCCATGGGCTCGAAAAGAAAATTTTCGCAGAACCGCCGGGCGACGGCAAGCAGGCTTGCTAACAAATTGGGGGCGTGGCGCGTCATTAACACCAGGATGCGGTGGAAACACATTCCGGTTGGGCTGCTGCTGGCGCTGGCGCTTTGGGTGGCGCGGCCGGCCGGCTGTGTTCTCTACCACAGCTTCCAGAAGGGGAAGGCCAGTGGGGCCTGGGTGTTCTCGATCGTGCAGGCGGCTGGGGAGTTATCGGTTGGCGGCGGGGTTTAGGGTTCCGGTTGACAAATCCCGCAGATTTCGGCCACCATCAAAGAGACTGGAGGAAGAGTGTTTCGCCGGTAACACAGGCATTCCTGCAGTAACACAGGCATTCTTGCCTGTCCTATTTGGAGGACCCATGCTCCCTACCTTAATCGCTCTCGCGGCCCTGGCCGCTGCCAACTCCAGTTCCCCGACCTACCATAAAGATATAGAGCCGAGCCGGGCGGGAGGAGAGTGAAGCGCGGGGCGCTGGCCTTGCTGCTGGTGGCCTGGGCGGTTCGAGGCCACGAGCCGATCACGACCAAGCTCACCTGGACGCGGGAGATCTCCCGCATCGTGTACCAGCGCTGCGCCGCCTGTCATCGCGAAGGCGGCCTGGCGCCGATGTCGCTGCTGAGTTACGAAGAAGCTCGCCCCTGGGCGAAGGCCATCCGGGATGAAGTCCTGGAGCGAAAGATGCCGCCGTGGGGGCCCGTGAAGGGCTTCGGAATCTTTCGCGAGGATGCCAGCCTCTCGGAGGTCGAGATCGACTGGCTGGTCAATTGGGTGGAGGGCGGGGCGCCGAAAGGGGAAGAGATTTACCTGCCGCCGCTGCCGGGGCCCCGGCCGGCGCCGGCCGACCCGCCGGCGGCAAAGGGATTGCCGGTGGCCGGCGAGAGAGTGATCGACCGGGCCATGACGGTGGTCGGGATTGAGCCAGCCGGACCGGTGCGCCTGACGGCCATGCGCCCCGACGGAAGCATCGAGCCGCTGCTGTGGCTCCGGGACCGCCGCCCCCACCAGCCGAAGGTCTACTACTTTCGGAATCCGATCCGGCTGAGCCGGGGGGCGCGGCTGAGGGCGGAGGGGTCGGCGGTGGTGATCCGGTAACACAAGCGGCCGCGGTTGTGGGTTGTGGATGGTGGGCTCGGGTGTGGCCGGTGACACACAAGGAGCGGCCTGCGGCCCGCTCCGGACAGGCAGGAATGCCTGTGTTACTGGCCGGACAGGCAGGAATGCCTGTCCTACTCAGAAGAACAGCTTCAACCCGAATTGAATGATCCGCATGGGGGTCCGCAGGCCGCGCACCTCCGCCATCCGCACTCCGTCCGGGACGATGGAGTCGGGGCTCTGAAAACCGATGCCGTTGGGCCCCCCGAAGTAGGGGTTGTTGAAGGCGTTGAAGAACTCCGACCGGAATTGCAGCTTGTACCCTTCCCGAATCGTGAAGTTCTTGAACATCGAGAAGTCCAGGTTGCGTTGGCCGGGCGACTCCAGGATATTGACGCCGGAGGTTCCGTAATGGCACCTGTCCAGCCGTCCAGGGATGTTGCAGGTGGTGCGCAGGAACGCCAGGGGCTCGAACATCTTGGCCCGGTTGGAGTTCTCGATCCGCCCGTCGGCGATGCGGTCCGGACGGCCCCCGCCGCCGGTGTTCAGGTTGCCGCCGCCCACGGTGAAGGGGAAGCCCGACCGCAACGACACAATCCCGTTGGACTGCCAGCCGCCGATCAGATGCTTCCACCAGCCCTGCATGTTACCGCCCGGCATCTCCCACACGTAGTGGAACACGGTGTTGTGCCGCTGGTCGAAGCGGAAGCGCCCGCGCGACGCCAGACGGTTGCGCGGATCCTGGTAGTCAGCGCCCTCTTGGCCGCCGTTCTCGCCGTCCCCGTGCGACTTGCTAAAGGCATAGGCCATCCCGAAGGCTAGGCCGCGCCCGTACCGCTTGTCGAGCTTCACCTGCAAGCCATGGTGGAAGGAGTTGCCGTAGCTATCGAGGTATCGGATGGACCCCTGGGTTTGGACCCCGAACTGCGGCAGCGCCGGATCGTAGAACCGCTGGAACGGACGCCGGTTCTGGAAATTGGAGTCCGGGGAGGGCAGGGCGTCATTGTAGTTGCCGATGCTGTTGCCGGTGTGGGACCCCTTGCTGCCCACGTAGCCGACGGTCAGCGAGGAGGTCAAGGGCAGCTCGCGCTGGATGTCGAAGTTCCACTTCCAGACGTCGCCGTCCTTGGTGTCGGGCTTGATGTGCAGCAGGTTGACGGGCCGGGCCACGGCGGTGGCGCCGGTCCGGGTCAGGAAGGGGTCATTCAGGGTCAGGACCGGCTGGCCGGCCCGGTACATGCGGGGCCGCACCTGGTAGGTGGCGCCGTCGATCCCCACCACCGGTATGGTGGCCGCCAGCGGGTCGGTGACGGAGTCGAACTGGAGACTACCGGACTTGGGCGGCATGAGGTTGAGAATCGTCCAGGTGTTGATGTGGTTGATGTTGTCGAACAACCCGCCGCCGATGCGGAGCACCCACTTATCGGTCGGGCGGTAGGCGATGCCGATGCGGGGCATGAAGAACTTCACGTCTTGTTTGAACAGCTTGACGGCGCCCTTCTCATCGACGGAGCCCGGGAAAATGGTTGGGATGAGGGGCCCGTTGGGGACCTGGTATCCGGCGCCCCGGCCCACCGCGGCGCCCTCGCCGACGAAATCCAGCGAACGCCACAGGCCCTGGGCGTCCCGCGGGTTGCCGTTGTAATCGAAGCGCATGCCCAGGTTGAGGGTCAGCTTGGGGCTGACTTTCCAGTCGTCGTGGATATAGAATCCCAGCCGCCCGGCCCGCGGGAAGGTTTTGGGCTCGCCCTCCGGGGTCTCGGTGCGGCTGGCCAGCCCCAGCAGGAAGGACGCGAAGTCGTAGCCGGTCTCATTGCTGCTCCAGGAGATGCGTCCCTGCGCCAGGTTGGCCCCGGCGCGCTCCATGGTGATGTAGTAGTACTCGCCGCCCATCTTCAGGTTGTGGGTGCCGCGCACCAGCGAGACGTGATCGCCGATCTGGATGGTGTTCATGCGGTCCAGCCCGTTGCCGTTGATGCGCTCCCCGATGGTGAATCCCAGCAGCGGCACCCCCTGCTCGCGCGGGATCAGCTTGCGGTTGCCGTCCAGTGGGATCCGGAACTCGCCGATGCCCAGCGAGTCGACGTCAAACTTGCCGTCGGTGTTGTGCAGCGACTCCAGGGTGTCGTTGGACACGTTGAACCCGACCCGCAGCTCGTTGAGCATGTTCTGATTGAAGGTGTGGACCCACTGGGTGGCCAGGTTGGCCACGTGGGACGGCGTAAACACCGGGAAGTGGGGGTTGATGGTGTTGTTGTCGGTCCGCGACCAGTCCACCGCCAGCCGGCCGAACACGCGATCGCGGTCGCTGATGTGATGGTCCACCCGCGCGAAGTACTGGTTGGTATTGATGGGCTGGTTGACGCCCTTTCGCGCCGTGAAATCCAAGGGGTCGGCCTGCCGGAAGTCCGCCTTCGGCAGGAAGGTGTCAATGACCTTGCGCGCTCCCGGGTGAATCCGCGACTGCGGCAGGATGTTGTTGGCGAAAGGCAGCCCGGTGTAGGGGTCCCAGATCAGGATCGGCTGGCGGAACAGGCGCCCGGTGGCCGGGTTGATGGTGCCCCGCGCCAGTTCCGAGAAGTCCCCGTTCCGGAAGCTGTCATGCGGAAAAAACGCGGTTTGAACGCTCTCCACTTGCTGCCGGCGGGACTCCCAGTTAAAGGCCCAGAAGGTCTTGTTCTTGATGAGCGGGCCACTGACCACCACCCCGAACTGGTTCTGCCGCAGCTTGTCCTTCTTGGCGCGGGTCCGGCCGGGGGCCAGCTCGAAGTTCAGGAAGTAGTGTTCCGCGTCCAGGGCGTCGTTGCGCAGGAACTCGAACAGGGTGCCGTGCAGGTCGTTGGTGCCGCTCTTCATGGTCATGCTGACCACCGCCCCGCCGCCGAAGCCGTACTCGGCCGAAACGGCGTTGGTGGTGATCTTGAACTCCTCCAGGGCCTCCACCGAGGGAACGAAGTTGGTGATGTGAATCCGGGGATCCTTGGCGTCGACGCCGTCGAGGCTGACGACCTGGTGGATTTCACGCTGGCCGTTGGCGCTTACCGAAAAGCTCTGGCCCGGGATGGGGAAGCCGCCCAGGCCGTCGCCGCGGCCGGTGCGTTCGCCGAACTGGACGCCCGGCACCAGGGTGGCCAGGGTCACGACGTTGCGGCCGTTCAGCGGCAGCTCGATGATGCGCTTGTTCTCGATCACGCCGCCCACGGTGGCGTTCTCGGTGGTCAGCAGCACGGCATTGGCCGAGACCTCCACGGTTTCGGTGACCTGCCCGACCTGGAGGACGAAGTTGTGCCGCACCTGGGCGGCGGTCTCGACGCGCACGCCGCGCACGGCTTCGGTCTTGAACCCCTGCATCTCGCAGCGGATCTCGTAGTCGCCGAACTCCACGAGCTGGAAGCTGTAGTTGCCGGTGTTGTTGGTCTCGACGGTGCGCGAGACGCCGGTGGCCACATTGGTGATGGTGATCTTGGCGCCCGGCGCCACGGCGCCGGAATTGTCAGTGACCAGTCCCTGGATCGACTGGGTGGTGGACTGCCCGAACAGCGCCAGGCCAGCCGAGAACAGCAGCAGAATCGCTCGCTTCATACCGCCCCCTTATCGCAAAGTGCGTGAATCCATGGTACCAGCCCGTGGCGCGGTTGTCCACAGGCAGGAGAAATAAATCGGTGGGGCAGACTTCAGTCGGCGGCCGGGATGACATGGAGACTAGACCAAAGCACCAGAGCCCGTGATCCGCTCGGCGTCGAGGTAAGGCCGCAGGGCCTCCGGGACCAGCACGCTGCCGTCGGCCTGCTGGTAGTTTTCCACGATGGCCACCCAGGTGCGCCCGATGGCCAGACCGCTGCCGTTCAGGGTGTGGACAAAGTCGGATTTGCCGCGGGCGTCTGGCCGGTAGCGGATCTCGGCGCGCCGGGCCTGGAAAGCCTCGAAGTTGCTGCACGAAGAGATTTCCTTGAACTCCCCCAGGCCCGGCAGCCACACCTCGAGGTCGTAGGTCTTGGCGCTCGCGAAGCCTAGGTCACCGGTCGACAGCACCACCGTCCGGTAGGGCAGCCCCAGTCTCTCGAGGACGCTTTCGGCGTCGGCGGTCAGCGTTTCCAGCTCTTGGTAGCTTTGCTCCGGCCGGGTGAACTTCACCATCTCGACCTTCTGGAACTGGTGCTGGCGGATGATGCCGCGGACGTCGCGCCCGTAGGACCCCGCCTCGCTGCGGAAGCAGGGCGTGAAAGCCGCCAGCTTGATGGGCAGCCGATCGGCGGGCAGCGTTTCCTTCCGGTAGAGGTTCGTCAGCGGCACCTCGGCTGTGGGGGCCAGCCAGAGATCGTACTTCTCGCACTTGAACAGGTCGGCTTCGAACTTGGGAAGCTGGCCGGCGCCGAACAGGCTGGCGGAGTTGATCAAGAAGGGCGGCAGCACCTCGAGGTAGCCGTGCTCGCGGGTGTGGAGGTCGAGCATGAAGTTCATCAGGGCCCGCTCCAGCTTCGCTCCCAGTCCCCAGTAGACGGCGAAGCGCGCACCGGTGACCTTGGCGGCGCGGTCAAAGTCCAGGATGCCCAGGGCGGGTCCCAGGTCCCAGTGGGCCTTGGGGGTGAAATTCATGTCGGGCGGCGCGCCCCAGCGGCGGACCTCGAGGTTGTCCTGGGAGCCGGCGCCGGCCGGCACCGACTCGTGCGGCAGGTTGGGGATGGTGCGGAGGATCTCGTCCACCTCGGCGTCGACCTGAGCGGAGTTCTGCTCCAGGGCCTTGATCTGATCGCCGAGCTGGCGCAGGAGGGTTTGGGCCTCGGTGGTGTCGCGGCCCTGGCGGCGGGCGCGGGCGATCTCCTGGCTGCCGGCGTTGCGCTGGGCCTTGAGGCGCTCGACCTCGGTGATGGCGGCGCGGCGCCGGCCATCGAGCTCTCGAAAGCGGTCGAGCCCCGTCGGGCCGCCGCGCAGGGCCAGCCGCGGCTCGACCTGTTCCAGGTTGCCGCGCAGATACGCCAGATCCAGCATAAGGCCAGTGTATCGAGATTCTTGTCATAATAGAGGTGGTGGGGCGGCCCCCCTGGGCCGCAGGCGGGGGCGCCCTCTGGGCCCTGGTCGGCTTGGCCGGCTCACGGAAAGGCCCGGAAAAGCCCACATTCGACTATGGCAAAAGCATGTGGCGTTGGGCCAAGAGCGGGGACTCGCGCCGGCTCTTGGTGGGTGTGGCTGCTGCTGGCGCTGGCCGCCTGCACCCCCAAGGCGGAATCGGAAGCTGCCGTCCGGCAGGCACTCAACCGCTACCTGGCCTCCCGGCCGAACCTAAACATGGCCGGCATGGAGGTGCAGGTGGGCGCCGTGCGGTTCCGCAACCAGAAGGCCGAGGCCGAGGTGAGCTTCCGCTCGCGGACCGATGCCAAGGCCACTATGTCGATGACGTACACGCTCAGGCGGCAGGGGCCGGGGTGGGAGGTCGAGCCGCAGTCGGCCGCCCACGAAGGCATGACCCCGCCGCCCGCCCCCACGGCGGAGCTGCCGCCGGGCCATCCGCCGACCTCAGCGCCCCCGGCCGACATTCCCCACGGCCATCCGCCGGCTTCTCCGCCTGCGGCCGATCTCCCGCCCGGCCACCCGCCGGTGAAAAAGCAATGAACATCGCGGTACTCGGCGGCGGGCCGGCCGGCGCCTTCGCGGCGGAGCTGCTGGCGGAGGCCGGGTTCCCCACCACTCTGCTGGACGAAAAGCTCGCCTGGGAGAAGCCGTGCGGCGGTGGCCTGACGGCCAAGGCGCTGGAAGCCTACCCCTTCCTGGCCGCCGGCGAGGCCCCCAAACGCTTCGTCGATCGGGCGGTGCTGGTGGCTCCCAGCGGCGCCCGAGCCACCCTGCGCCTGCGGCGGCCTCTGGCCATCTACTCGCGGCAGGTTCTCAACGGGCTGCTGCTGGAGCGAGCCCGCCGGGCTGGGGCCACCGTGACCCGCGACCGCGTTACCGCGGCGGTTCGCGAGAAGGGAACCTGGCGCCTGAAGGGCAAGCAGGATGCTTACGCGGCTGACTTCTGCGTCGTCGCCACCGGGGCTCGCAACCCGTTGCGGGAGATGGGGGCCCGCATGGGACCGGCTGATTCCTATATCGCTCTCGGATACTACATGCCGGGCTGCCAGGACCACATCGAGATTCAGTTCCTGGCCGACTTCGAGGGTTACATCTGGGTCTTCCCGCGGTCCGACCACCTTTCGGCCGGCATTTGCGGCAAGCTCCCGGCGGCCGAGCTGCGCCGGCGGCTGGAGGACTACCTGAGGCGGCGCGGGATGGCGCTCGAAGGCGCCACCTTTTACTGCCACCTGCTGCCGTCGCTCCGGGCCCGAACCTTTGACCGGAGTCCTCTGGCCGGCGACGGCTGGGCCGCGGTGGGCGATGCCGCCGGCCTGGTCGACCCCATCACCGGCGAAGGCATCTACTACGCCCTGCGCTCGGCCGACCTGCTGGGGGCCTGCGCCCGGGAAGGCTGCCTCGACCAATACGCCCGGCGGGCCGGGATCGAGCTGGTGAAGGATCTGCGGCTCGGCGCCGCCATCAGCCCCCGCTTCTACCGAGGGCGCTTCCTGGGGAGCGGGGTGACCACCCGCATGGTCCAGTTCTGCCGCCGCAGCCCGACCTTCGAGGACCTCATGCAGGACCTGTTCGCCGGAAGCCAGACCTACCTTGGCCTCCAACAGCGCTTGTGGCGGCAGCTGGGCGTTACGCTGTGGGAGATAGCCACCGGCAGCCGCCGGCGCGCCGACCGCCATGAACCGTTCCAGATCTCGAGCCCTGTTTGAGCGCGCCCAGCAACTGATGCCCGGCGGGGTGAACTCCCCGGTCCGCGCTTTTCGCTCGGTGGGCGGCGATCCGGTGTTCCTGGACCGCGGGGAAGGCGCCCAGGTGTGGGACGCCGACGGCAACCAATACATCGACTACCTGGGTTCCTGGGGGCCTTTGCTGCTGGGCCACCGCCACCCGGAGGTGATCGAGGCCCTCCGGCAGGCGCTCGAAATCGGCACCAGCTTTGGGGCTTCCACCGAGCGCGAGGTCGAGTTCGCCGAGACCATCCGGCGCGCCGTGCCCTCCCTCGAACTAGTGCGGCTGGTCAACTCCGGCACCGAGGCCGTCATGAGCGCCATCCGCCTGGCCCGGGGCTTTACCGGCCGCGACCTGGTGGTCAAGTTCGACGGTTGCTATCACGGGCACGTCGATTCGCTGCTGGTGAAGGGCGGCTCAGGGCTGGCCACCCTGGGGATCAGCGACTCCGCCGGAGTGCCGGCGGCCTTCTCGGCCACCACCGTGCCGCTCCCCTACAACTCGGCCGGGGCGGTGGAGGAAGCCTTCCACGCCCACGGCGACCGGATCGCTGCGGTGATCGTCGAGCCGGTGGCGGGCAACATGGGCTGCGTGCCTCCGGCGCCGGGGTTTCTGGAACTGCTGCGCCGGCTCACCGAGCGGCACGGGGCACTGCTGGTTTTCGACGAGGTGATCACCGGGTTTCGGGTGGCCTTTGGCGGGGCGCAGCAGAGGTTCGGGATCCGGCCCGACCTCACCATCCTCGGCAAGGTGATCGGGGGAGGGCTTCCCATCGGCGCCTACGGCGGCCGGGCGGATATCATGAGCCGGGTGGCGCCGCTGGGGCCGGTTTACCAGGCCGGCACTCTCTCGGGCAATCCGCTGGCGGTGGCCGGCGGCCTGGCAGCGGTCCGGCACCTGGAGCGGCGCCCCGAGCTCTACGAGCAATTGGAGGCCCGCGCGGCCCGGCTGTGCGCGGGCTTGGCCGGGGCGGCCCAGGCCGCCGGCCGGGCCGTCACTATCAACCGGGTGGCCTCCCTGTTCACGATGTTCTTTACCGAAGGGCCGGTGACCGATTATGAGGGTGCCCGTCGCAGTGATACCCAGGCCTTTGCGGCCTTCTTCCGGGCCCTGCTGGAGCGCGGCGTCTATCTGCCGCCTTCCCAGTTTGAAGCCCTGTTCCTGTCGGCGGCCCACACCGATCAGGACATGGATCGGACCATCGAGGCGGCCGGCGCGGCCTTCACACAAATGGCGTAAGAGGAGCGCGCGGGCGCCACCGCAGGGCCCGCAGCAAGGCTCGGCCCGCCAGCAGGGCGGTCAGAAGAAACACCCCGGCGCTGGCGACTACCACCACCAGGCGCCGGCGCGGCGAGGCGTAGGCCACCGGCAGGGTTTCGGGGTCCGGCCCGGTGACCAGAACCACCTCCAGGTCGACACGGACCCGGCGCCGGGCCTCCAGGCGGCTATCGATCACCACCACGTAGCCGCCGGGCTGGGCCAGGCGGGTCTGCAATTTCCCATCCCGGCGGTAGCTGGCGACGCTGATCGACTCCGGGGGCCGGCCCCCGCGCAGCCGCTCGAACTCCTGCTCGCTCTGAACCCTCACGCGCACCCCGGCCGCCTCCTTGGGAGAGAGCACCTCGAAGCGCACGTCCAGCCGGGCGCCGGCTTCCTTCGACGGAAACGGGAAGTAGCGCGACTCCCCCGGATCGATGTCGAAGCGGCTGTAGATGAGGCTATCGCGGCGTTGGGCGGCGCCGGCCGGCCAGACGGCCGCCAGCAGCGCCAGGACGGAAAAGAGGCGAGCCAGTCCCATATACTTAGATTGTAATGCCTTGGCGCAGCATCATCAGCTGGACGGCGGCGGTTCTGCTGGCCGCTCTGTGGTTCGCAGCCGGCTTGTGGAAGCTGAGCGACGTGACGGCGTGGCAGGTGCGCCTCACCCAGATGCTGGTTCCCCAGTCGCTCAGCCTGCCGGGGACGCTGCTGCTCGGGACCTTTGAGACCTTCGCGGGCGTGCTGCTGCTGGCGCCGGCCTGGCGGCGCTGGGGGGCCTGGCTGTCGGGTTTCCTGCTGTCGGTTTTCGTCGTATATATCGGGTATAACTACAAGGCCCTCACGGGGGCCGATTGCAGCTGCTTCCCGTGGCTGAAAGAAGCCATCGGGCCGATGTTCTTCGTGCGGGACGGCGTGCTGCTGGCGCTGGCGGCGGTCGCCGGGTGGCTGGCAGCGCCTTCCCGCGGCTTGCGCCGGGCCGCGGTTTGTCTGGCGGCTATCGCGGCGCTCGCCGTCGCCCTGTGGGGCTACGATCGCCTGCGCGGCTCCGGCGCCGCCGGCCCGGCTGGCCCCGCCTCGATCACCGTCGACGGCAGGCCCTTCTCGCTGCGCCAAGGCCGCGTCTTCCTCTTCTTCTTCAATCCCTCCTGCGTTCACTGTTTCCAGGCCGCCCAGGCCATGGCTCGCCACCAATGGCAAGCCGCCCTGATCGGGATTCCTACCCAGGACTACGACCAGGGCCAAGGATTCTTCTCCGACGCCGGCGTCTCCGGCGCCCGCCTCACCCCCGACCTGGCGCCTCTCCGCCAGGCTTTTCCCTTTCAGGACGTCCCGTTTGCCGTGGCTCTGGAAAACGGCCGCCTGCGAGAGAAGTTGGTGTTCTTTGAGGAGCCGGGCTTTGGCCGGGCATTGCGGGATCTCGGGCTGGTTCGGTAGGTAGAATCCAGAGGGAATCGAGCTACTTCGGAAGTTGTTCGAACTGGGTGATGCGCATCTCCCGATCCGGGAACACGGCTCGAATTTCCAGCCTGCCCCCAAGCGCTTCGACGTATTCTGCGAGCGTGCTGAGGTAAATGTCCGTGCGGTGCTCGATCTTGGACACTTCGCCCTGATTCACTCCCAGAGCCTCCGCCAGCTTGACCTGCGTCATTTGCCGCGCTTTACGCAGCTCCTCGAGTGGCATGGACGCCAGGGTCCCCTGGACACGGTTGGCGATCTTCTGCCGCCGGTCGGCCGGCATCGCTTGGAGCAAGTCACGGAACTTTCGAGTGGCATTACAGCTTCCCCTCCGTTCGGAGTTCGTCCAGATGCTGTTCGTAAAGCCGGTCCGCGACCGGCACGAACCTCTCATACCAGCGATCATCACCCGTTTTGTCTCCGCCGATGAGAAGGATGGCAGTGCGCAACGGGTCGAACGCATAGAGTCTTTGGCAGAGGGAATCGCTCGTGATCACTTCCCTCGACTACGCTTTGCAGCGCGTACACTTCGGCGCTCGCGAGAAGTAACCCACCTGCTTCCCAAGACTGACCCAGGCAGCTGTAGCTGACAACGGCGGAGCGCTGGTCAAGGCACGGTGGCCACAGGCGCGAGCCCCACAACCGCGCCGCTAGGAAAACCCGGAGGGAAGGCCTCGTGTGGGGCGGGAGTGGCCCAGCCTGAGGCCGCCCACCCCGATCATCCTGGCCTGTGACTCCGCCGCAACTCGTTGATTCTGCGACTGCATGGCCGCGCGGAGTCGCATCCAGTTCAATCCGGCACCGCCGGCGGCCCGGCTGTCTCCTGTCTCCTGCCTTCTGTCTCCTTGTTTACCTCCGCCCGCGGATGCTCTGGACCGTGCGCTTGGCCTGCTCGCCGATCTTGGATGACCAGTCGGCCGGAGGGTTCCGGAAGCGCTCCACGTCGGGCAAATCATCGGCCGAGCCAACCAGGTAGAGAGCGCGCAGAGACTCCCACACGTGCTCGGGGCTGGGACTGACCCAGAGCAGCTCCTGGCCGGCCTCGACCCGGGCGCCCTCTTCGGCGAGCTTCCGCTCGATTTTGCCCGGCAGCGGGGAGCGGATCTCGAGCGGCTCGGGGTCGGCGGTCTGGAGCCTTGCCACCAGCGTCCCGGGGTTGACGCTGTCGCCGGTCCGCAAACGGTAGCGCAGCGCTCCCTGGCGCGGAGCCCGCAGGGCGAAAGGCCGCAGCATGGCCTGCAACTCCGGGCGGCCGGCGGCATCCCCCAGTCGGGCCAGCGAAAGGGCGGCATTGCGCCGCACCGCCGGCTCGACGTCCTTGAGCATCGCTGCCAGGGTCCGGTGAAACAGCTCCGAGCCGTTGTCCTGGCCCATCACCCAGGCGGCCGTGACCCGCAGCTCCGTCACCGGATGAAGGGCCAGGGCCGCTACTCGCGGATACCAGCGCTCGATCGAGGTGCCGCGCCGGTCCAACCGCTGCGAAATCTGAACCAGGGCATGCTGGATACTCCGAGGTTTGGAATCGTCGTGCAGTTGCTGTTCGATCTGGGCGTCGCTCAGGGGTCTTCCGAACCAGGTCCCCCGCCAGAACAGGAACGGCGCCAGCACCATGGCGACCGCGACGGCGGCGGCCAGCAACGTCCCGCGGCTGCGGGTCACCGCCCCCGTCCCGCGAATAGGTCTTGCATGGGCCTCTGACCAAAGGTTATCACAAGGGTTGCTGGGCCAGTCGCAACCGCCCGCTTTCTCGCGCCGGAGGCGGAGCTGCGCCGATGTCATCCCGAGCGCCGCGTCTGTCATCCCGAGCGCCGCGAGGGATCTGCTTCTCGCCCCGCCGTCTCAGCAGATCCCTCGCTGCGCTCGGAAAGACAATGGCTGCGCTCGGGATGACAATGGCTGCGCTCGGGACGACAATGGCGGGGCCGGCGGTTGCCGCCACTTTCGCGTAGGGGTTGTGGCCCCTGCCCGGCTGTGTAACAATGACCCCGGAGGGTATGCGAATGGATCGCCGAAGCTTTCTGGCCCGCTCCGCCGCCGGCGTGGCGGCTCCCGCCTTGCTGAGCCGGGCGGCGGTGAACGCCAACGACACCGTGCGGGTGGCGGTGGTGGGGATCAACGGGCAGGGCAATGCCCACTTGCAGGAGTACGGCGCCATGCCCAAGGTGGAGATTGCGGCGCTGTGCGACGTCGATGAAAGCGTGCTCGAGCGCCGGGTGAAGCAGCTCGAGTCCAAGGGCCTCCGGAGACCCAAGGTCTACACCGACTACCGAAAGCTTCTGGAGGACAAGGAGATCGACGCCGTCTCGATCGCCACGCCCAACCACTGGCACTCCCTGATGGGCATTTGGGGCTGCCAGGCGGGCAAGGATGTCTACCTCGAGAAGCCCTGCTCGCACAACGTCTGGGAGGGGCGGCAGCTGGTGAAGGCCGCCCGCAAGTACAACCGTATTGTGCAGCACGGCACCAACAGCCGCTCGGCCGCCGCCACCCGCGAGGGCATGAAAATGCTGCACGACGGCTTCCTGGGCGAGATCTTCATGGCCCGCGGGCTGTGCTTCAAGTGGCGCGACACCATCGGCCGAGCAAAAGAAGAGGCCGTGCCGGCCGGCGTTCATTACGACCTGTGGACCGGGCCGGCGCCGTTGCAGCCCTTCACCCGCAACCGCTTCCACTACAACTGGCACTGGCAGTGGAGCTACGGCAGCGGCGATATCGGCAACCAGGGCATCCACGAGATGGACCTGGCCCGCTGGGGCCTCGGCGTGAAGCTTCCCACAAAGGTATCATCTATGGGCGGGCACTTCCTCTTCGACGACGACCAGGAGACGCCCAACACCCAGGTGGCCACCTTCGAGTTCCAGGAGGGCGGCCGGACCAAGCTCCTGGTCTTCGAGGTGCGCCACTGGATCACCAACCACGAGGCCGGCATCGGTGAGCGCCTCAACCGGGACGGCAAGCCGGAGCCCAACACCATCGGCAATCTCTACTACGGTTCCAAGGGCTACATGGCCGTCGACGGCTACACCAGCTACAAGACCTTCCTGGGCAAGGAGCAGGCGCCCGGCCCGGCCCGCCGCGAGGGGGGCTCCAACTGGGCCAATTTCATCCAGGCGGTGCGCAGCCGCAAGGTCTCCGATCTGAACGCCGACATCGAGGAGGGCCACCTCTCGTCGGTGCTGGTGCACCTGGCCAACATCTCCTATCGGCTGGGCCGCACCCTGCACTTCGATCCGGTCACCGAACAGATTATCGGCGACCCGGAGGCCGGCAAGATGCTGACGCGGGCCTACCGGGCGCCCTTCGTGGCCCCGGAGCGGGTGTAGCCGCAGCTCTGATACAGCATCAGGCAGACCGCCACCAAAGGCGGCAGTGTGAGGTCGCGGGGGTACGTGGTGTTTTTCGCAGCCGGGCCGCATGGGAGGCTAAGAACTTGAGGTTGCAGATTGCAACCTCAAAACTGTTTGCGGCTCAGCGGGCCGTCGCGCCGGCCAGGTCGTAGACGGGAGTTTCGTCTTTGCGGGTTGGTTCCCCCTGTTCGATCAGCCGGTCGATCTCCTGTAGGGTTGTTTCCTCAATCCAGATCTCACCGCAAGCTACGCAGACCTGGGCGGGTACGTTCTCGAAGACATAAAGCTTTGGCCCGCGTCTTTCTTCGTGGGTGAAGCTGGTGCTGCGAAGCTCTCCGCCACAGACCGTACAGGGTTCTCTTGATTGGGATCTAGGGCGCATGTTCGCTCTCCTTTCAGCTTAACTTGTTTTAGACTCTCTCGTCCACGGGTCTTCCCACTTGCGGGGATCGAGCCAGTGGACGGTGATGATGTGGAGGTAGTCTCGCGCTTGGTCGTAGCCCAAGGCCACGTACAAGGGTTTGCCGGGCTCGACCTCTGCCATCATCAAACACTTGGGAAAAGGCTTGGCCCGAGCATGCTGCTCGATGATCTCTCCTTCCCGGATGACCCGCAGAGCCTGGTAGCGGCTGATGCCTCGCTGGTAAGCCCGCCTCAACCCGTGGTAGCGCCACTTGATGCGGCTGGCGCCGGCGGCGGCTTGGATTTTGCGGAGATCGATGGTCACAAGAAAGAGAGGGGGTGTTTATCGATTGATTGCAGGGGAAGCGTAGCAGAAATCCCGGAAGTTGAGAAGTGCCAAGACCGGGGCCTCAGGCAGGCGCTGGCAGCCGATTTCCCGGGTCGCTGTGGGCGAGAAGGGTGGCCTGCGCTCACGCCGGCACACCATGAGTTACAGCTGATACAGCATCAGGTAGACCACCACTCCCGTCACCGAGACATACAACCACACCGGCAGAGTCCAGCGCGCCAGCCGCCGGTGGGCCTCGAACCGTTCCCGCCAGGCGCGGTAGAGCGTCAGAATCGCCATCGGAAGGATGGCCGCGGCCAGCACGATATGGCTGATCAGGATCGAGAAATACACCGGCCGGATCCATCCCTGGCGGCGAAAGGGCACCGAGCCGGCGTGGGCGTGGTAGACCAGGTAGGAGACCAGGAAAGCTGTGGAAACCGCGAAGGCGGCGAGCATACAGGCGCGATGGGCCGCCACTCGCCGGCGGCGAATCTGGAGGTAGCCGGCCGCCAGCAGCACGGCGCTGATGGAGTTCAAGGTGGCGTTCAGACCCGGCAGGTCCGCGTAGCTCACGCCGAACCCCCGGAGGCCGGCTTGGCCACTTCACGCAGCCCGGCGCCGAGGATCGCCAGGCCGAACACCGCCACCACCGCCAGCGACACTCCGAGCGATGGCGAGCCCGGCGCCGGAGCGCTCGACAACGAGTGCCTCAGCGCCGCCAGGCCGTAGGTGAGCGGGTTCAGGCGCATGATCCACCCCAGCCAAGGGTGAGCGCCAGATACCGGAAACAGCGCTCCGGACAGCAGCCACATCGGCATCAACACCAGGTTCATGACGCCGTGGAAGCCCTGCACCGAGTCCAGCCGCCAGGCGAAGTAGAAACCCAGGGCCGTCAGCGCCATGCACACCAGCAGCAACACGCCGGCGGCCTCCAGCGCCTGCCACAGCCCCAACCGCAGGCCAGCGGCCGGCGCCAGCGCCAGAAAGATCAGGCCTTGCACCAGTCCCAGCACCGCGCAGCCGAGCACCTTGCCGCCCACCAGCGCCCCCCGCGAGATGGGCGCCACCAGCACCGACAGCAGGAATCCCTGGTTGCGGTCCTCGATCACCGAGATGTTCGAGAACATCGAGGTGAACAGCACCACCAGCAGGATGGCGCCTGGGAAGAAGTATTCCAGCGAGCTTCCAGCCCCGGAGCGGAAGGAGTCGCCGAATCCCAATCCGAGAAAGAGCCAGAACAACAGAGGCGTACCAAGCGTCCCCACCACCCGGCTGCGCTGGCGGTAGAAGCGCACCAGCTCGCGCCAGCCGAGCGACGCCATCGGAAGCCACAATGCCGGCCGGCCGCCCCCCATCCCTCCATTGTACCGTCGAACGCCTCTCCGGTAGCCCAAGTTCGTCACAACCGCTCCCTACGGTCGCGGCTCGGAAACAGCGCGCGGATTCGACGGCACCTTACCGAGCCGCGACCGTAAGGGAGCGGTTGCCCATTTTTTCACGGCCTCTCAGCAAGCGGTCCCCGTAACGAACTTGGGGTAGTATGATCGAGGAAGCTGAGGTGTCTCATGCGCTATGCGATTCTCTTGCTGGCAGCGCTGCCGCTGGCGGCGCAGAATCCGGTAGTCTCCGGCCGCATCACGGACTCCAGCGGCGCCGTGATCCCAAACGCCAAGGTGGAGCTGAAGAACCGAAGCACCGCCGTGGCGACCCTCACCAGCACCAACACCGAAGGTTACTTCGTGCTGCCGCCGGTGGCGCCGGGTTTCTACGAGGTGTCGGCGTCGGCCACCGGCTTCAAAGAGGCCCGCCTGGACGCCCTGAGGCTGGAGATCGGGCAGTCGCGATCCTTGGCTCTCACGCTGCACCCGGGCGAGGTGCGCGAGTCCATCCTGGTGCTCGACTCGGCGCCGCTGATCACCACCAACCGGGCCGACCGCGGCACGGTAGTGGAGAACAAGTTCGTGATGTCGATCCCCATGAACATGCGCAACCCCTACATGCTGCTGGCCACCGTGCCCGGCATCACTACCGGACGGCTGGCCGGCGACAACACCGCCAGCCAGTCGACCACCAACAACTTCCGCATCAACGGCGGGCGCGGCTCCACCAGCGAAATCCTGATCGACGGCGCCGCCAACACCGGCACCTACAACAACCAGGTGTCGGCCATGCCGCAAGTGGATTCCCTCCAGGAGTTCCGCGTCAATACTTCTTCCTACGACGCCGAATTCGGGCGCACCGGCGGCGGGGTGGTGAGCTTCTCCACCAAGAGCGGAACCAACCAGTTGCACGGCACCTTCCACGAGTTCCTGCGGAACAGCGTGCTGGACGCGGCCGGCTTCAACTCCAACCGCGCCGGCCTCGCCACCAAGCCGAGTTTCAAGCGCAACCAGTTCGGGTTCACCAGCGGCGGCCCGGTGTGGATTCCCAAGCTGTACCACGGCCAAAACCGCACCTTCTGGTTCGCCGCCTATGAGGGCCTGCGGCAGCGAAGTCTGAACCCCTACACCGGAACGGCGCCCACCGGGGCGGAGCGGCGTGGTGACTTCTCGCAATCCCGCGACACCAACGGGCAGCCGTTTCTGATCTACGATCCGCGCACCACGCGGCTCGATCCGGACCGGCCCGCCGGGACCACGCGCTACCTCCGCAGCTTGTTCTCCGGCAACCTGATTCCCCCGAGCTTCCTCAACCCCATCGCCTCCGGCGTCCTGCGCTACTATCCCAGCCCGACGCAGCCCGGCCTGGGGCAGAGCGACATCAACAATTTCTTCGTGGCGGCCGCCAACTCGCTCGACGGCGACCGCGTGGATGCGCGCCTGGACCATCAGATCTCGGCGGCGCATAGCGTGTTCGTTCGTTACAACTGGTTCGAGAACCTGAATGCACAGCCGCTGGTCTTCGGCCATTTCGCCTCGCCGGTGGAAACCCCGAACCGGATTCCGGGAATCAACCTGACCGGCAACCACATCTGGACGGCCGGGCCCGGGACCATCTTCCAGCACCATTTCTCAGTGGCGCAGAGCGAGACCAACCGCGCGCCCCTGAGCCTGGGCTTCGACCAGTCGGAGCTGGGCCTGCCGCGCAGCCTGATCGAGGGCCAGCGGGTGAAGTATTTTCCGCGCTTCTCGATCGGAGGACTCACTCAGTTGGGCGTGACCGGCACCGGCTACAACGCCGTGAAGTCCCGTACCTGGCAGTACCGCGCTTCGCTCACGCTGCTGCGGGGGCGGCACACCTACAAGGTGGGATTCGACGCCCGGCGGTTCCCGGTGTCGATCGATCAGTCGTCGCCGTTAGGCTTCAGCTCCTCGGGCGCATTCACCGGCGGCCCCAACCCGCAGGCGGCGGCCGCCCGCACCGGCCGCGGCCTGGCCGACTGGCTGCTCGGAATCTCGCAGGTCAGTTACACCATCCGGCCCCTGGAGCTGCATCGCCATCCCTACTATGCCTGGTTCTTTCAGGACGAGTGGAAGCTGCGACCCAACCTGACGCTGACGCTGGGCCTGCGCTACAGCCTGGAGCTGCCTCGCACCGAAGACAATGACCAGTATGTCTTTCTGGACCTGGACTCGCCCTCCCCGCTCCGCGCGCCCGGGCTTACCGATCTGCGCGGGGGCGTGGGCTTCGCCGGTATCGAAGGCCGGGGCCGCCGCACCCAGCTCCCCGACAAGACCAACTGGGACCCGCGCCTCGGGCTGGCGTGGGAGATCAACCCCCAGACCGTCCTCCGCGCCGGCTTCGGCGTGTTCACGTCGTCGCTGGCGCCGAATACGGACAGCTCGCTGGGATTCTCACAGTCGACGACCTCGCTGGTGGCCCAGCCGGACGGCGTGACCCCGCTGTTCAACCTCTCCAATCCCCTCCCAGGCGGCTTCCTGCCGGCGACCGGCAGTTCCCTTGGATTGCTCACCAATGTCGGCCTGGGGATCGGCGGACCGCTGCGGCAGCAGCGCCTGCCCTACCAGATGCAATGGTCCATCGACCTGCAGCGTCAGCTGCCCTGGAAGTCGGTTGTTGAGGTGGCTTATGCCCGCACCGTGGGCGTGGCGCTGCCGAGCGGCGTGCAGTACAACCAGCTTCCCGACGCTTTTCTTTCGCTGGGCACGCGCTTAAACCAGACCGTGACGAATCCGTTTTTCGGTGTCATCACTGACCCCACCTCCACCCTGTCTCGAGCCACCGTGCAGCAGGGGCAGATCCTGCGGCCATATCCGCATTTCACTGGCATGGCGGCCAGCCAGGCGCCGGTGGGGCACTCCTCCTACAACGCCATGCAGATGCGCGTCGAGCGGCGCTTTGAGGACGGTTTGGCGCTGCTGTTTGCCTGGACGCACTCCAAGCTCATCGACAACGTCGGCGACTTCGGCGGCTTCCTGGGACCCGGCGGATTCACCAACAACAACTGCTTTGCCTGCGACCGATCGCTGAGTTTCTACGACATTCCGGATGTCGCGCGGCTGAGCGTGCGCTACGAGCTGCCGTTCGGCCTGGGGAAACCGAGGCTGAATCGCGGCCCCTGGGCGCGCATCGCCGGTGGCTGGTCCGCGGCCACCGCCTTCACCTGGGACAACGGAACCCCGGTCCAGGTGACGGGCCCCAACGACTCGAATTCGTTCGGCGGAGGCCAGCGCCCGGAGGCCACCGGCCAGAAGGCGCGGCTCGACACTCGAGCCCTCCAGGACGGCGCCCCGTGGTTCAACCCGGCCGCCTTCCGTCGCGCCCCGCAGTTCACCTTCGGAACGGCCAGCCGCAACCTGCCGGACGTGCGCCTGCCGGGCAACTACAACTTCGACATCCTGATCGAGAAGCGCATCAGCTTTAACGAGCGATACGCGCTCGATTTCCGCACCGAGCTGTTCAACGCTTTTAACAATGTTATCTTCGGCGGCCCGCAGACCAACGTCACTTCCGCGGATTTCGGCAGGATTCGGCTGCTGCAAGTGAACGTCCCGCGGCAGATCCAGTTCGGCCTGCGCCTCAGCTACTGAATGTCGCAGGATCCCGATTCCGCCGCCGTCAAATCCCTGGCCCGCGAGGGCGGCTTCGACCTCGTGGGTATCACCACGGCTGAGCCGCCCCCCGAGGCCGCCTTTTTTGCCGAGTGGCTGGAGCGGGGTTACGCCGGCGAGATGGGCTACCTCTACGGCCGCCGCGGCCAGCTGCGGCGCGACGCCCGCAACCTGCTGCCCTCGGCCCGCTCCGTCATCTGCCTGGGCCTGCTCTACAACACCCCGCACCCGCCCGGCCCCGTCTCCCGCTACGCCTGGGGCGACGACTACCACGACCTGCTTCACGGCAGGATCGAGCAACTGGCGGTCCGGCTTCAGGCCCTGGCCCCCTGCGAGTGCAAGATTTGCGTCGACACCGCGCCGCTGCTGGAGCGCACCTTCGCCCAGCGCGCCGGCCTCGGCTGGATCGGGCACAATACCTGTCTGATCAACCAGCAGATCGGCTCCTGGGTATTCCTGGGAGAAATCCTGACCTCGCTGGAGCTGGAGGCCGACGAGCCGGCGCCCTTCCGCTGCGGCAGCTGCCGCCGCTGCATCGAGGCCTGCCCGACCCAGGCCCTGGTTCCCGCCGGCGGGACGCCCGGCCCCGCCTTCACCCTCGACTCCCGGCGGTGCATCTCCTACTGGACCATCGAGCTGCGCGGGCCGGTCCCGGAAGAGCATCGCGGCGACAACCAGGGCCTGGTGTTCGGCTGTGATATCTGCCAGCAGGTCTGTCCCTGGAACCGCCGCGCGCCCGTCACCGCTGAGCCGGCTTTCGCCCCTCGCTCCAGCCAGCCCCTGACCCTCGACCGGCTGGCGTCGCTCACCGCAGAGGAGTTCGAGGAGACCTTCCGCTCGAGCCCCCTCCGCCGCACGCGGTACTCGGGCTTGCTGCGCAACGTCGCCCTGGCGATGGGCGCCAGCGGCGATGCCCGCCACCGGCCGGCCCTCCAGAAGCTGGCCGCCTCCGAGGATGCGCTCATCCGGGATCACGCCCGCTTTGCTCTGGAGAGCCTCTGCTCGGCTTCCCCGCCAGGCGAGAAATCGAACACCTCCACCGAGACTCAGCCCGAGTAGACGGTCTCGTGCAGGGCCTGGAGCACCGCAGCGAAGTCTCGTTCACCTGTGAACGTGCCGAGTACCGTCATCCCGAGCGCAGCGAGGGATCGCTTCTCGCCGTGGGGCTCCCGCTCGGCGGCGGCATTGTGGGTGTCAAACATGGTCCGCAGGGCCGGCGAGGAGATCTCCTCGACAAGGTGCGGCGCCAGCGGCTCCAGCAGAATCGTGACGCCTTGAGAGAGCGCCTGCGGGGCGACCTCGGCCAAGCCTTTTCTCAGGCGGGCGGTGGCCTCGGCGACGCCCTGTCATCCCGAGCGAAGCGAGGGATCTGCTTCCGCCTCCAGCCCGGCACAGCCGGAACCACCAGCGGATCCCTCGCTGCGATCGAGCTGACAGATACCAGCAACGTATTTCGCCAGGGGCGCCGGGGGTGCCCTCCGGGCCCTGGCTGGGGGCAGTTTGTGGGGCGGTCCCCTGGACCGCGGCGGACGACCTCGTCCGCCCCTCCGACAGGCCGATCAGGGCCCGGAGGGCACCCCCAAGCATTTTCCTGCCGGCGGGCCAAGGAAGCGGTACAATATTTTTACGAGGCCAACATGAGATTATCCGAAGCTATCCGGCTGGGATCGATGCTGCGGCCGCAGGTTCGCGGCCGCTTTGTTTCCCGTCTGGGCACCTGCGCGCTGGGAGCGGCCATCGAGGCTGTGGACGCCAGCGTCGTGGAATCATCGTGGGATCCGGTTGGGCTGTCGGCTCGCTTCCCGATGCTGTCCCAACCAGCACCCTGCCCGGCATGCTCCTCTCAGCAAACCCTGTTCGCGGTGATCATGCACCTGAACGACTGCCACCGCTGGAGCCGCACCCAGGTCGCCGACTGGGTGCAGGAGTTGGAACTCCCCGGCGGCGATGAGGAGCCTGACGGCGGCCCGGAGATGGCCCTGGTTCTCGCGGAATAAACCGCTGGGTCTTGGATACGCCCAGCTGACCTCCGCCAGAAGTAATGGGAGCACCGGACAAAAGGTTTCTCTGCGTCTCCGCGTCTCGGCGGTTCCTTGTAGCGCTGCCATGAACCGCAGAGACGCCGAGACGCAGAGGATGTCCTGCGGGGTGAGTGGTGAGAAGGCCGGTGGGGCCACAGATCGACGAAAGTTGTCAGTTATGCGTCGTCCTAGAGTAGCCACACCCCTTATCGTTGATGGCCACGCCTCCCCTCTTCTCCCTGGACGGGATTCGCAAGTGCATAGCTGGTGCTGCGTCCGCCTTCCGGATTGCGGATGAGAAGGCCGCGTTCGACGAGAGGCAGGATGTCACGCAGCGCCGTATCCTGGGAGCACTTGGCGAGCTTGGCGTATTTCGATGTCGTCAGCTTGCCCTCCAAGCCGTCCAGCAGACGGTTTAGGACCAGGCGCTGGCGTTCGTTGATCGCGACACCCGCAATCGATTCCCAGAAGCGTCCTCTAGCGAGGACAGCGCCGAGAGTGGTTTGCGCGCCGTCAATGGCACGGCCCAAACAGTCGAGGAACCATTGCATCCAAGGGGTGATGTTCCTTGTCCCCTTCTGCGTCTCTTCAAGAATGTCGTAGTACGAGCTACGCTCCTGCCGAATCTGCGCCGACATGCTGTAGAAGCGTTGCGGGCTGTTTTCTGACCGCGCCAGAGCCATGTCGGCAATCGCGCGCGCCATACGGCCGTTACCGTCATCGAACGGGTGGATGGTGACGAACCAGAGATGGGCCAGTCCTGCTTTCAGAACCGGATCCATGTCTGCGTTGGCATTGAACCAGCCCAGGAATGCCCGCATCTCTCCATCGAGGCGTGGCGCCGAGGGTGCCTGGAAATGGACCCGCTCTTTGCCGACCGGGCCGGAGACAACCTCCATCGGGCCAGTGCTGTCGTCGCGCCAAGCCCCTGCCCTGATTTTGGTCATGCCACTGCGGCCCGAGGGAAACAGGGACGCATGCCACGCCAAGAGCCTTTCTTCTGTGAGCGGCTGGTCATAGTGGCCTGTGGCGTCGAGCATCATTTCAACGACGCCCTCGACCTTGCGGTCTGCGGGTTTGAGGGCGCCGATATCCATGCCAAGACGGCGGGCGATCGAGGATCGGACTTGTTCCGCGTCCAGCTTTTCCCCCTCGATCTCACTGCTTTTGAGAACGTCGGCGGTCAGGGTTTGCAGCACCGCTTCCTGCCTGAGATTGAAACCGAGCGCCTCCATGTGGCCGATCAGCCGGCCCTGACGGTGGCGAACGGCGGCCAGAGGTTCGGCGAGTTGCCCCCGGTTCCAAGTCAGCCGGGGCCAGCCCTGAAGTTCATGGATATACATTCTCCGCACCCCCTGCGGAGATTATAGCCTGGAATCACCCCGGAAGCAAGTATTCACCGCACTGATACGGAGAATAAGAGACCCAATCGCCGCACGGGTCCATTCTTCCCGCCTTCTCGGCCATAGAGCTCTTTCTTGAGCTGCTCCAGGCTGATGCCGGGACTCTTCCGAGCCTTGCGATAGAGACTCAAGAAATGCGGATGCGATGTTAACCAGGACGCGCCCGCCACGCTCCACCTGGCGCAGGACCTGGGAAGCGTTAATTCGGAAGTCCCGGATTGTCGCCAGCTTCAGCATCGGTAGGACAATTATCCTACGCCTGGTTCGAGGCATCGCAGCCCTGTCATCCCGAGCGCAGCCCTGTCATCCCGAGCGCAGCCCTGTCATCCCGAGCGCAGCCCTGTCATCCCGAGCGCAGCCCTGTCATCCCGAGCGCAGCGAGGGATCTGCTTGCGCCTCCAGCTTCGCGGCACAGCCGAAACCACCAGCGGATCCCTCGCTGCGCTCGGGATGACAGCTGCGCTCGGGATGACACGGACCAGCGGCTCGGCATGACACGGGGCCCCAAGAGTACAGGCAGCAGACCCCGGAGGTATAGTAGGGAAAGGGCTCCGGAGATGGCCGCCGCCGAAATCCAATCCAGCACGCTCTACAACGACGACCTGGCCCCGATCCCGCCCCAGCGCCGCAGCTGGGGCCTTTACAACTACGCCTCCCTGTGGGTGGGCATGAGCGTCTGCATCCCCACCTACATGCTGGCCTCCGGCCTCATCGCCGGAGGCATGAGCTGGTGGCAGGCCATTGGCACCATCCTGCTGGGCAATCTGATAGTTTTAATACCCATGCTCCTGAACGCTCACGCCGGCGCCCGCTACGGCATCCCCTTCCCGGTTCTGGTTCGAGCCTCCTTCGGGGTCCTGGGGGCCAACGTGCCGGCGGTGCTGCGGGCCCTGGTGGCCTGCGGCTGGTTCGGCATCCAGACCTGGATCGGGGGCCAGGCCATCCAGGCCATGATCAAGATCCTGTGGCCGGCCTGGGGCGCCTGGGCCGCCGGCCCCTGGGTCTGCTTCTTCTTTTTCTGGGCCCTCAACATGATCGTCATCTGGCGCGGCATCGAGACCATCAAGTTCCTGGAGGGCATCGGCGCGCCGTTCATGATCGCCGTCGGGGTGCTGCTGTTGTGGTGGGTGACGGACTTGGCCGGTGGCTTCGGCCCGGTGTTGAGCGCTCCGGGAAGGTTTCAAACCCCGGCCGAGTTCCTGCGCTTCTTCATCCCCTCGCTCACCGGCATGGTGGGGTTCTGGGCCACCGTGGCCCTCAACATCCCTGATTTCACCCGCTACGCCCGCTCCCAGCGCGCCCAGGCCTGGGGCCAGGCCTTGGGACTGCCCACCGCCATGACGCTTTTCTCTTTCATCGGGGTGGCGGTCACCTCGGCGTCGGTAGTGCTGTTCGGGGAGGCCATCTGGGATCCGGTGGTCCTGCTGGGCCGCTTCAACAAGCCGGTGGTGGCCTTCGTAGCCCTCATCGCGTTGCTCATCGCCACTCTCAACACCAACGTCGCCGCCAACGTGGTCTCGCCCTCCAATGATTTTTCGAACCTCCACCCCCGCCGCATCTCCTTCCGGACCGGCGGGCTCCTCACCGGCTGCCTGGGCGTCCTGATGATGCCCTGGAGGCTGCTGAACGATTACAGCGCCTACATCTTCGGGTGGCTGGTGGGATACTCAGCCCTGCTGGGACCCATCGCGGGCGTCATGATCGTCGACTACTTTGTGCTGCGGCGCCGCACCCTGGCGGTGGAGGATCTGTATGTGCGCGGCCGCAGTTACGAGTACAGCGGCGGCGTGAACTACCGCAGCCTGTGGGCGCTGGGCGCCGGCGTGCTCCTGGCCTTGCTTGGCCTGGTAGTCCCGCCGCTGCGCCCGCTCTACGATTACGCCTGGTTCGTCGGCTTCCTGACGGCCGGCGGCCTCTATTTCATCCTGATGCAGCGGGCGCCGCTCCAGGTTCCCGTGGGAGAACAAGCATGACCGCAACTACTACCGAGATCCGAACTGTCAAGTTTTTCGTCAACGGCCGCTGGGAGCTGGCCCGCGACCGTGAAATTCACCCCGTCGTCAACCCCGCCACCGGCGAGTGGATCGCCCAGCTGCCCTACGCCGCCTCCGAGGACGTCGACCGCGCCGCGCGCGCCGCCCACCAGGCCTTTCTCACCTGGCGCGACCTGCCCGTCGTCGAGCGTTGCCAGGTCTTCTTCCGCTTCAAAAACCTGCTCGAGAAAAACTTCGGGGAGCTGGCCCAACTGCTCTCCACCGAGAACGGCAAGACCCTCGACGATGCCAAAGGCTCGGTGCGCCGCGCCATTCAGATGGTGGAAATGGCCTGCGGGATGCCCAGCCTCATGATGGGCTTCTCGCTCGATAACGTCGCCCGCGGCATCGACTGCCAGACCATCCGCCAGCCCCTGGGGGTGTGCGCCGGCATCACCCCCTTCAACTTCCCGGCCATGGTGCCGATGTGGATGTACCCCTTCGCCATTGCCTGCGGCAACAGCTTTATCCTCAAGCCCTCCGAGAAGGTGCCCCTCACTCCCACCCGAGCCGCCGAGCTGCTCGAGGAGGCCGGACTGCCCGCCGGCGTCTTCAACCTGGTGCATGGCGACAAGCCGGCTGTCGACGCCCTGCTCGATCATCCGCTGGTCCGCGCCATCTCGTTCGTGGGGTCGAGCCCCGTCGCCAAATACGTCTATGAGCGCGGCGCCGCCCAGGGCAAGCGCGTCCAGGCGCTGGGCGGCGCCAAGAATCACCTGGTGGTGATGCCCGACGCCGACCTGGAGAAAACCGTCGAGGCCATTATGGGATCAGCCTTCGGGGCCGCCGGGGAGCGCTGCCTGGCCGGCAGCGTGCTGGTTGCGGTCGGGGATGTCGCCGAGCCGCTGCTCGAACGACTGCTGGAGCGCGCCCGAAACCTCAAAGTCGGCGACAGCGCCGAGCCGGGCACCGAGATGGGACCGCTGGTGACGGCCGAACACCGCCGCCGCGTCCTTTCCTACATCGAAAAAGGCGAGCAGGAGGGAGCCCGGCCGCTGTGCGACGGCCGCCGCCTCATGGAAGAGCGCCAGGACGGCTTTTTCCTCGGCCCCACCATCTTTGACCACGTCCGGCCCGACATGACCATCGCCCGAGAGGAAATCTTCGGCCCGGTGCTGTCGGTCATCCGCGTCCGGACGCTCGAAGAAGCCATCCAGGTGGTGAACGGCTCCCGCTTCGGCAACACCACCGCTATTTTCACCGCCGACGGCCGGGCGGCACGCGATTTCACCCAGCGCATCGAGTGCGGTATGGTGGGGGTTAACATCGGCGTTCCGGCCCCCATGGCTTTTTTCCCCTTTTCCGGATGGAAGCAGTCCTTTTTCGGCGATCTCCACGCCCACGGCCGCGACGCCATTTCCTTCTACACCGAGCAGAAAGTCATCCTGACCCGCTGGTAACACAGCGCGGCTCCGCCGCAAGTTGTCAGTTGTCAGTTGTCAGTTGTCAGCGCTCCGCCCCCAGCGCGTGGCGCCATCCCGCCTAGCGTGGTATAGTGACTTCGTTATGGCGACCAAAACCGGTAAATCCGAAAAGAACCCCCCCCGGCGCAAACCGCCGGTCGCCCAGATGCGGGAGTGGCCTGAGCCGCAGAAACGGCAGATCGAGGAACGCGCCTATCAATT
>Ga0247727_10001441_pt1 | contig 56576 bp, 48 predicted proteins | sample WisWelCaveWW1625_FD_202498 | JGI IMG/M metagenome (GOLD analysis project Ga0247727, IMG submission 202498) | Biofilm microbial communities from Wishing Well Cave, Virginia, United States - WW16-25 | ecosystem: Environmental > Aquatic > Deep subsurface > Groundwater > Cave microbial mat | place... | reverse complement strand
CACGAACTGAGCGACCGCATATCCGCCGGCCAGCGTGAGCGGCCCGGTCCAGCCCGGCGTCGTCACGTCCGCGTTGATCATCCCCCACAGGTTCGCCATGTCGTCGAACGGTTCCAAGAACACGCTTTCCGCCGACTGGAAGTCCGGCAAGAGCGGCAGCGCCCCCACGTACATCGTCTCGTCCAGATAGCACGCCACTCCGGCCCGAAACTGCTTCAACCGCTTCTTGATGTCCGCCTTCTGGATATCCCGCTGATCGGCCAAAATCTGCCGATTGTTCTCCAGTCCCGAAATCGCGATGATCTGGACCTCCAAGGCGTTCCGATCGCTCGCGAAGTTGGCCCTTGTGTAATTCCCCTTCAGCTTCACGTCCGTGGCCGGCGTCGCCCCCAGCTCGACATTGGCCGCATCCCAATGCGACCCGTACTCATCGATCGTCGGCAACCACGTGCCGATTCCAACGATAGGCATCTCGTACCTCCTTTTGTCTGGTTCTGTCGTCTGACCGTTTTTATCGTCTCACCATTTGTCAAACTCGTGCAGAATTATGAAGCACTCTGGTCCGACAATGACCGTCTCGTCTCCCAGTTCACTCGTCTCTGCCAAGCCGAGGCGATCATATTGTAACCAGAGGTTGGCATCTGTCAAGGAGAATCGTTTCTAGCGTGGTGCATGGACGGCACCGACGATCAAGATAGCCATCAACAAAAGCCAGAGGATCTTCCACACCATTCCTGGATCCTCTGCCTCTGGGTAGATAAGGTCAAAGATCGTGTCGATGATCGGCCGGACCAGTCCGAGGATCCTACCCATCGATCCGAGAAGCCTACCCATTGACCCGAACTCCTCTCAGAGCGATTCGAGGTTCGCCTTGACCGTCCTGGTCCACGGATGGTCCTCGCCGAGGGAGTCGCGAAGTATCCTGAAAGCCCTCACCAGCAACCCGCGGGCACCAGTGACATTTCCGAGTTTCTTAAGCATCATCCCGAAGTTGCTGAGCCGTATCGCGACAAGCGGATGGTCCGGCCCAAAGGACCGTTCGTCGATCGCGAGTGCCCGCCAAATCAGAGGCTCCGCCTCGGCCGCCCGGTTAGTGCTCCGAAGCAAATCGGCCAGGTAGTCGAGGTCGGTGGCGACATCCGGATGGTCCGGGCCGAGGGACCGCTCGTCGATCGCGAGCGCCCGCCGGATCAGCGGCTCCGCCTCGGCCGTTCGGTTGGAATCCTGAAGCAACGTAGCCAGGTTGTTGAGGCGGATGGCGACATTCGGATGGTCCGGCCCGAAGGACTGTTCGTCGATCGCGAGTGCCCGCCGTAGCAGTGGCTCCGCCTCGACCAGCCGTTTGGTGACCTGAAGCAATGTGGCCAGATTGTCGAGATCTCTGGCGACGACCGGATGGTCCGACCCGAAGGACCGCTCGTGGATCGCGAGTGCCCGCCGCATCAGCGGCTCCGCCTCGCCCAGCCGGTCGGTGGCCGGAAGCAAGTCGGCTGGGTTGTTGCGAGTCGGTTCCATTGCTTCACTGAACTGGGCACGCACCTTGATAGCGAAGTCTGCCACGCCGCTGGGCATCATACGCCGCGGCGGGGGCAAGCGGAAGTGGCGGCGCGGCGGAGCGCGAGGCCGTGAACTGCTGGCAGCGTGCCTTGAATTGCCGCTGGCGGGCACGTAGAGTGGTTCCGCTCGCGTGATTTTTGAACCGATGCGGTGTCAAAGCGAACGGACCCGCCGCCACGGACGTATGGACCGCCAAGCGGCCTACCGGCCGGGCGGGGGCTGCGAGCGAGAATGTGCAGCGTGGCAGGCGAGTCGGTCTGAGATGACGATTGCTATTGTTCATCTCTCCTCGGACCGCCGAGTACCAGCCCCGACTGCGAGTGGTCGAGCGGCCGACTGCCGAATGGTCGGCGCGGCGAACGTGATTGGCTCGGCCAGGGAAAACCCAACAACGTGAAAGGAACGCGCATGCCTGGCGAGGTGGTGATCGAGACACGCAACCTGTCGAAGGTGTATCGCGATTTCTGGGGCCGGCAGAAAGTACGAGCACTCAAGGCCCTCGACCTGAAGATTTACAAGGGCGAAATCTTCGGGCTGCTCGGTCCGAACGGGTCGGGTAAGACCACGACCATCAAACTGCTGCTCGGCCTGCTGTTCCCGTCCGACGGCGACGCTCTTGTGTTCGGCAAGGCCGCCAACGACGTGACCAAGAACGAATGGATCGGATACCTGCCGGAAGAATCGTACCTCTACCGCTTCCTGAACGCCGAGGAGACGCTGTCGTTTTACGGCCGGCTGTTCAATATTCCGTCCGACGTGCGGAAGAAGCGGATCCAGGAACTGATCACGATGGTCGGGTTGGAGCGGGCCAAGAAGCGGCAGCTCAAGGAATACTCCAAGGGCATGACGCGGCGCATCGGGCTGGCCCAGGCGCTGATTAACGACCCGCAACTCGTGATCCTCGACGAGCCGACGTCCGGCTTGGACCCGATCGGCACGCGCGAGATGAAGGACCTGATCATCGACCTGCGTTCGCGCGGCAAGACGGTGCTGATGTGCAGCCACCGGCTGGACGACGTGCAGGACGTGTGCGACCGGATCGCGATTTTGCACCAGGGCGAGCTGAAGAAACTCGGCGCGGTTAGCGACTTGCTGACCGTTCACGACGTGACGCAGTTCCGGACGCGCGGCTTGAACGGCGACGGGCAGAAAGAGGTCGCCGAGGTGATCAAGCGGCACGGCGGCGAGCTGCTGTCCGTGGAGAACCCGACAACGACGCTCGAGGAACTGTTCCTCAAGGTCGTGCAAGAGAGCGAGGCACATCCCGGCCGGCGATTCATTCCCACGGCACCGGAAAAGACAACGGCGGCGAAGTGATTTTTACACCATTGGCCTCATTAAGCGACAGCGATGGATAACTCACCACTACGCGAATTCGATTGGAACGTGGCCCTGCGGAGCTGGGGGCTGGTGGTTCTGGCGGCGATTGGTGTTGGCTTTGTGCTCAGCGTGCTGCTGTCGGCGGCGGCACGCGGCAGCATTATCGACGGGCTGATCGCGGCCGTGATGCGCGTCAAGGAATTCGTGAGCGACGTGTTCGCCCTGTCGCCGCGACGGCTGTGGGCCATCACCTGGCACAGCATTCTGGAGTCGATTAGGCGACGCATGCTGCTCGCCGTGCTCGCCGTGTTCGTCGTGCTGTTCATGTTCGCGGGCTGGTATCTGCCGGGCCGATCGACGCACCAAGTGACGGTGTACGTGAGCTTCGTGATGCTCGCGGCCACGGTCATCGTCGTCGTCGCCAGCACGTTGCTCGCGTGCCTCGGCCTGCCCAGCGACATTCACGACCGGACGATTCACACGGTGGTGACCAAGCCGGTGCGCCGGCTGGAAATCGTGCTCGGCCGCATCTTCGGCCTCACGCTGGTGGCGACCATCGTGCTCGCGTTGATGGGCACGGGCAGCTACTTTTTCCTGAACCGCAGCATCTCCGGGTCGCTCGATGTGTTTCGCGAGCAGCTTGCCGCGGCGAAAGCCGGCGGCGACAAGCTGCTGATCGCGAAACTGCAAGATGACGTCGATCAGATCGAGAGCAAGCTGATTGCTCGCGTGCCGATCTTTGCCGATGAGTTAGAGGGACCGGAAAAAAGCGTCGGCGAAGAGATGGCGTACCGCAAATACATCGAGGGGAACAAGATTGAGGCCGCCGTCTGGCACTTCAAGGGCCTGCCGGTGGACAAGATACTCGCCGGCAAGCCCGCGGCACTGCCGCTCGAGATGACGTTCGCCGTGTTCCGCACGACCAAGGGCGACATCGGGCACGGCGTCGTCGCCCAGATCACCTATCGAAACGGGCGCAACAGGGAGAACTTCATCACGACGTATCCGTTCGAGGTGCGCGAGTACTACGTCAACAAGCAGGTGCTGCACGACACGCCGGAACGGAGTCTGAAATCGCTGTTCGACGGCAGCAACGGCGACATCGACGTGGAAGTTCGCTGCATGAGCCAGACGCAATATCTCGGCATGGCACGGCCAGACGTGTACGTGCTGCTGGAGACGGCCAGCTTCGGAGCGAACTTCGCCAAGGGCATGCTCGGCGTGTGGACGCGCGTCGTGCTAATCATCTGCGTCGCGGTCATGTTCAGCACGTTCCTCAATACGTTCGTGGCGCTGCTGGCGACGGCGGCCGTGTTCATGGGCGGCATCAGCATGCCCTACCTGAAGGAACTCGCCGCCGAGACGGCGCCCGGCGGCGGGCCGATCTCGGCACTCATGCGGCTCGTCATGCACGAGAATCTGCAATCCGAATTCGATTCCAACATGTGGACCAAGATGGCCGGGGGCACCGATAAGGGGATGAGCTACTTCCTCACCGGGCTGGTTCACATTTTGCCGGACCTCGGCTTCTTCAACACGGCGCCGCTCGTTGCGAACGGCTTCGATATCACCGGAGCACTGCTGTTGCAAACGACGCTGGCCATGCTGGCGTACGCCGTGCCGTTCACGATCCTCGGCTACTTCCTCCTCCAGTCGCGGGAGATCGCCCGATGAAGTCCAGCTTTGCACGCAAGTTGATGTACATGGGCATGGCGCTAGTTCTGTTTGCCGTCATCTTGGTCATTCGCGGCCCGATCGAACGAGAACGGGCGGCCCACAAGCTCTCCGAGGCCACGCTGGGAAACGTCGATCCGACGAGTTCCACGATGCTCGTCGTGCTCGGCGGCATGCGCGGCATCGCGTCGAACATTCTGTGGAAACAGGCGATCGATCTGCAGCGCGAGCACGACTGGGCACGACTCGAGGTCGTGGTGGACTCGATCACGCGCCTGGAGCCGCACTTCATTTCGGTCTGGACCTTTCAAGGCTGGAACCAGGCGTACAACGTCGCGGCCGAGTGGGACCAGGTGGCGGACAAATATTATTGGATCAAGAAGGGCATCAAGTTTCTCCAGCGCGGCACGGAATTCAACGAGCAAAGCCCGGAGCTGCGCTGGGACGTCGGCTGGACGTACTTTCACAAGATCGGCCGCGCCGACGAGTCGGAGCAACTGCGACAACTCTTTCGCGCCGACAACGCGCCGGAAGTCGACTCGGCCGGCCGCGTGCAAGAGGCATTCAACCGCGACAGCCTCGACAACTACTTCGCCTCGCACGATTGGTTCAACCAAGCCGTGAACAAATGCGACGGCCCGCCGCTGTTGAAGCCGAAGCGGATGGGCGAAGTCGCGTTTCGATCGTACCCGTCGCACGCGCTGATCAATTACGCGATCTACATGGAGAAAGAGGGACACTTCGACGAGCAGATCAAGGCCGACTGGCTGCACGCGCTGCAGAACTTGGAACGGTTCGCCAACCACGATTACGAATTCACCAAGGGCCGCGCGGTCCATCTCGATTATCCGCCCGACATCAAGGGGGACTTATACCGCGCGACCTCGGTGCTTACGGACTCGCGCAATCTCAACGAACTCCTCGGCAAAGGCGTGGAGAATCTCACCGCCGGGCAGCAGCAGCAGGTGCCCGCGGACTGGGAGAAGCTGCTCGCCATCGCGCGGCGCATGATCAACGATCTCAATAAGACGACCATCGCCTACCTGCCCGCGGGGGCAAGCGCGGCATACGACTCGATGGAAGCCACGCTGAAGAAAATGGAGGGAGTGGACCGAAACGTGTTGACGCAGCCGGGCGCGGCGGGCGACGCGGCCCGCACGCTCCTGGCCGAATTCGCCGCGCCGGCCGACAAGTTCGGACGGCTCGCCGATGAGGAACTGTACTGGACCGACCGCTATGCATCGATGATCAATTACCGTTACTGGCAGGAGCGCGCGGTGTGCGAACACGAGTGGGACACGATCAACGCACGCCATCACTTTTACGACGGCGAGAAACTGCACAAGGCCGCGGACCTCGAGAAGGCCGAAGCGGAATTCGAGGCCGGACTGAAACTTTGGAAGTCGGTCATCGAGAAGTTCGAACGCGTCCGCGACGACGACCTGACCGCCGAAGAGACGGCCGCAATCGTGAAAACCTACCTCAACGTGCGCAACCAACTCGACCGGCCGGACCTGAAGCCGGAAGACATTCCGTTCAAGGAATGGGTCGATCGTTTCACGCCGCACATGCTGTCCGCCGAAGAATACGAGGAGATGGCAAAGCGATTCATCGAAGTCCAAAATCAAGGAGCCGGCGGCGACGCGCAGATGAAGAAGTTTCAACAGGAAAAACTCAAAGGCGCACTTAAGGATTCCGTGCCGCCGGGGAAAGCGAGTCCGAAGGTGCCCCTCCGGCCGGAAGAGCAATAGACGCCGTCGCCGCGAACACATCCATTCCCGGCCGCTGCCGTCGCGGGCTGAACCGGTCGATCGGCAATTGTGTCCTAACTCGGCTTGCGACGAGAATACAAGCAGACCGGCCTGCAGGCCGCTTGACGGGCGCCGGGGCGCTCGCCATCATGAGGCCGCTTGAGGCTCGCGCTCATATTCGTCGCGATCGCGACTAGCGCGCGGGCCGAGATTGACCGGACTCGAAGCGGAGGGAATCATCACGGCTGCACGAAAGACGCCTGCACGAATTACCGGCGCAATCGAGCGGGCCAAGATGTGCGCAAGGGTCGCCGCCGACAACCGCGGTCGCGACACCATATTGCTCGACCTGCGAATGCTCACTTCGATCGTGGACTACTTCGTCATCGCCACCGGAACGAGCCGCCGCCAGCTTCACAGTATGGCCGATGAGATCGACCGCTCGATGAACCAGTGCGGCGACGAAAAGATCGGCATCGAGGGTTACGGCGAATCGCACTGGGTGCTGCTCGACTACGGCGACATCGTCATCCACCTGTTCGACGAACCGACGCGGCTCTACTACGATCTGGAAAACCTCTGGGGCGACGCCCCGCGCGTTGAATGGTCGCCGGCCAGTTGAACGCGACGGATCGCGCCGACAAAACGTCCGCCAATCGCCCGTTCCCGCTCCAACCATGAACGTGCTTCGCACATTAAAAGACTGTTTCGCCAAGACGCTTTCGGGCATCGCGCCCGACGCCGCGGCCGCCGCGGAATTGGTCAAGCCGGCGCAGGATGCGAAGTTCGGCGACTACCAAGCGAACTGCGCGATGCCGCTCGGCAAGCAGCTTGGCCGCAAGCCGCGCGACGTCGCACAAGAGATTGTCAACCGGCTTGAATTGGGCTCGATGCTCGCGCCGCCGGAAATCGCCGGGCCGGGATTCATCAACCTGCGGCTCTCGAACGAGTGGCTCGCCGATCGCGTGCGGCAACTCGCCGGCGATGCGCGGCTCGGCGTCGAGCCGGTCAAATCGGCCAGAGCGTTCGTTATCGACTACTCGTCACCGAACGTCGCAAAGCCGATGCACGTCGGCCACATCCGCAGCACGATCATCGGCGACTCGATCGCGCGATTGCTCCGATTTCTGGGCCACCGCGTCGTCACCGACAATCACATCGGCGATTGGGGCACGCAGTTTGGAATGCTGATCTTCGGCTACAAGCACTTGCTCAACGACGCCGCGTTCGCCGCCGAACCGGTGCAGGAACTGGCGCGGCTCTATCGACTGATCAACTGGCTTGGCGACGGGCCGGCCCCGGAGGAAGTCGCCTCGCGCGCGGCCACCGATCCGAAATTGGCCGAACTCGCCGCACGATTTCCCGATGCCGCGGCGCTTGGAAAGTTTGTGGCGGAGGAGTCTCGCCAAGAGACCGCGCGGCTGCACGCCGGCGACCCCGCGAATCGGGCGCTTTGGCAGAGTTTCATGCCACACTGCCTCGCCGAACTCGACCTAGTTTACGACCGTCTCGATATTCACTTCGACCACCATTTCGGCGAGAGTTTCTACGATCCGATGTTGCCCGGCGTGGTCGATGACTTGATGGCACGCGGCATCGCCGAAGAGAGCCAAGGGGCAATCTGCGTTTTCCTCGACCCGGAACGCAAAAAGCTGCCTTGCATGATCCGCAAGAGCGACGGCGCGTTCTTGTACGCGACCTCGGACCTCGCGACAGTGAAGCACCGCGTCGAGCAGTTTCGTCCCGACGCCCTGCTCTACGTCGTCGGCCAGCCGCAGGCACTGCACTTCCAACAGTTCTTCGAAGTCGCCCGCCACTGGGGCTACGATAAGATCGAATTGACGCACGTCGCTTTCGGCACGATCCTCGCCGGCGACGGTAAGCCGTTCCGCACTCGCGCCGGCGGCACGGTCGGCCTCGAGCCGCTGCTCGACGAGGCCGTCGAACGCGCGCGAAAGATCGTGGATGAAAACAGCCCGGAACTTTCGGAATCGGCTCGGCAACAAGTCGCTGTGGCCGTCGGCACCGGCGCGATCAAGTACGCGGACTTGTCGGTCAGCCGCACGAGCGACTACACGTTTGACTGGGATCGCATGATGTCGATGCAAGGCAACACGGCGACGTACCTGCAGTACGCTTATGCCCGCATTCAGAGTATCTTTCGCAAGGGCGGCGTGGACGCCGCCGCGCTCACTCGCGAATCGCCTGCGATTTCGCTCGCCGACCCGGCCGAGCGTACCCTCGCGCTCGGCCTGCTGCAATTTCCGGAGACGCTCGATGAGGCGGCCGCCGATTACCGGCCGAGCGTGATCGCCGGCTACCTCTTCAATCTGGCCGAATCGTTCAGTGCGTTTTACCGCAACTGTCCCGTGCTTCAGGCCGACACGCCTGCCGTGCGGTCCAGCCGGCTCGTGCTCTGCCACCTCACCGCGCGGACACTACGGCAGGGTCTCGAACTGTTGGGCATTCGCACGATCGACAAGATGTAGTCGCGGCCGCACACGGAGTAGTTGACGTTGCGACGGGAGCAGTCCGATGCGAGTGACGGTTCAATTTGGAGATGACTCGGCGGAGTTCGACATCGCGGACGACAGGTGGGTCGCGGTGCACGGTGCGCCGCCGACTGAGCGAGTTCAAAACGTCGCTGCGGCGGTTGCTGACGCGATCGAATCTCCGATCGATTTTCCGCCGTTGCGGCAGGCCGTCGTGCCGGGCGACCACGTCGCGATCGTGCTGGATGACAGCGTGCCGCGCGCGGCGGACGTGTTGGGTCCGATTGTGGAATGCCTTCGCGGCGCCGAGGTGCAGCCACACGACATCCACGTGGTGGCCGTGCCGTCGCTGTCCGGCGAGCCGAATCGGGTCACACCTGACGCGCTGCCGCACGGGATTCAACTTGTGTTGCACGATCCGCACGACCGCGGCCGGCTCAGCTATCTGGCGGCGACCAAAGACGGCCTGCGTGTCTATCTCAATCGCAACGTGGTCGACGCCGAACTCGTCATTCTCGCGGGCCGAGTCGATTTCGATCCGATCCTGAACTTCGCCGGCACGAGCAGCGGTTTTTATCCAGGATTGGTCGATGCCGACGCGCGGCGCGCGTTTCGCTCACTGATTCATCAGCCGATCACACGAGATATCCAGCAGGCGGCGCGGCGTCAGGCCGACGAAATCGCCTGGCTTCTGGGCGTGCAGTTCGCCATTCAATTGGTTGCGGGCAGTCGCGAGGAGGCGATCGCCGTGCTTGCAGGTGAGTGTGCCGCAGTGCAGCGCGAGGGGCAGCGGCGGCTGCAGGACGCCTGGCGACGCCGCGCCGCACGCCGGCCCGAACTGGTGATCGCCGCGATCAGCGGCAGCTCTCGCTCGCAAAGCTTCGACGATTTGGGTCGCGTGTTGGAGCTGGCGAGTGGTTTGGTCCGCGAAGGCGGCCGCGTCGCAGTTCTTTCGGCGATCGGTGCCGAGCCTGGACCGGCCCTGAAGTCCGCGCGGCAATTGCAGGCTCCGGCAAAGGTGCTTGAACACTTGCGCAAGAGTCCCGGCGACGACGTGATCAGCACGCGCCAAATCGCCCGCGCGTGCCAGCTCGCGCGAGTCTATCTGCTGAGCCGCCTCGACAACGGCCTCGTCGAAGATTTGGGCGCGACGCCGCTCGCATCGCCCGCCGAGGCGCAGCGACTCGCCGATCAAGTCGAATCGTGTCTGGTGCTCGGCGACGCGCAGCTCGCGCGCGTGAGCGTGGAGGGAGACGATGACGATTTTCACTAAATGCACTAAATGGCATGAACAACTCGTTGCGGCGGGCGGTCGATTCAGCGATTCCGACCCGACGGGCTCGCCGCTCGATTTTGGGAATCCCCGCGCGGAGTACGACGCGGCGCGGGCCGCAGTCGCGCTGGCCGACCGCTCGCGCCTCACCAAGATCGAGCTGCGCGGCGCGGACCGCGCGAAATTCCTGCACAATCTTTGCACCAACGACGTCAAGGGCCTCGCGCCGGGCGACGGGTGCGAGGCGTTCATCACAAACGCTCATGGAAAGATTCTCGCCTTTGTCCGCATCTTCGCGTGCGCGGACTCGCTTTGGCTCGACACCGTGCCCGGAGTCGCGGACTTTCTGATGAAACATTTCGACCGCTACCATTTCGCGGAGAAGGTCGAGCTGTTCGACCGCTCGGCCGATTGGTCGCAGTTGCTGCTGATCGGGCCGCGATCGGATGCCGTCGTCGCATCGCTCGGCGGTTCGACTGCGACGCCGGATCGTGATCTGCGAGTTTCGCAAACCGCACTCGCAGGCGTGCCGTGCCAGCTAATCGCCAGCCGGCAACTGGACCTCACGAGCTACGAGTTGCGTCTGGCGAGCACCGACGCAGCCTCGCTTTTGAAGCAACTTGTCGCGGCCGGCCAAGCCGAAGGACTTCGATTGATCGGCGAGCAGGCCCTCGACGTGCTGCGTGTCGAGGCCGGCCTGCCGGTCTATGGCGTCGATATTACCGACACGAACCTGCCTCAGGAAGTCAGCCGCGACCGCCGCGCGATCAGCTTCACGAAAGGCTGTTACCTCGGCCAGGAAACCGTGGCGCGGATCGACGCACTCGGTCACGTGAATCGCCATCTGGTCGGGCTGAAAATGACGGGCACGAGCGTCGCGCCCGAGCGCGGCGCGGCGGTCACTCGCGACGCGACCGTCGTGGGTCACATCACCTCGGCCGTCGTGTCGCCCGCGCCGCAATCGGTCCTCGCGCTCGGCTACGTTCGCCGCGGGCAACACACGCCGGGAACGGAAGTCTCCGTTGACGTCGCAGGTTCGCCGCAACCGGCCGTGGTCCATTCGCTGCCGTTCCAATTAGGACCGACATGACGAGTTGGGATTGTGCCAATTCCACGGAATCTGCGGCTGTACGAAGCGGTCGGGACGCGGCGGCTGGCCCGGCGGTCGCTGCTATCGCGTACGGGCCTAGTTGCGAAGATCGGTCGCTTTGCCGCGGCGGACAGTGGAAGCCTCGAAAAAATTGCGTATAATCTAGGCCATGTCGCGTCGCATCCAAAGTCGCTCGTGAGTTCGGCGTTCGCCGACAAGAGCGGCTCGCGATCGAAGGCCGGTGCGGCACGACACGAGCGCGGCGGGGTCTACGGAACGAGAGAATGTAGACGGGAGCATGCGCGTGAGTTCGACTGAGCTGCCAACCATCGAATTGGAAATTCCCGAGAACATTTCGTCGCTCGATAGCCACGATCCGCCGAATCTGTCGCCGCGCAGCGAGGACGTGGCGATCAAGCAGCGGCGCGTCGCGGAGTTCTTGGAGGACGGGGGCTACGACGCGCTCTTGCTGAGTCGCCAGGACAGCTTCGCGTGGTTCACCGCGGGCGGCGACAACAGCGCGGGCGTCGCGGCCGATCTCGGCACCGTGTCGCTTTTCGTGACGCGCGATCAGCGCTGCGTGCTGGCGACGAACGCCGAATCCGGCCGCACGTTTGAAGAAGAGATTGCTGGTCTGGGGTTTCAACTCAAAGAGTGCCGCTGGGACGAGCCGCGCGAACGATTGATCGAAGACATCTGCCGCGGTCGAAAGGTCGCGTCCGACACGGGCGTCTGCGGCACGATCAACGAACTCGATCAAATCCGTCGCCTGCGCGTCACGCTGACTGAATTGGAGCAGCAGCGCTATCGCGAGCTTGGCCGCGCCGTCGCGCATGCCGTCGAGGCCACGTGCCGCAGCGCGCGGCCGGGCGAAACCGAACACGACGTGGCCGGCGAACTATCCCACCGCTTCATTCGACACGGCATCGCACCGGTGGCAATGTATGTCGCCGGCGAGGAACGCATTAGCCAGTTCCGACTGCCGACGCACAAGGCCCAGCCGATTCGACGCCGGCTCACGATCATGGCCACGGGACGCCGGCACGGACTATGCGCGACCGCAACGCGAACCGTTGCGTTCCGTGCGGTGGAAAAGGAACTCGCCCAGCAACATCACCGATGTGCAATGATCGACGCGACCTGCATCTTCTTCTCGCAGCCGGGCGAGGAGGCGTCCGAAGTGCTGAAACGTGCTCGGCGAATCTACGAGAAGACCGGCGATGCCCACGAATGGCTGCAAGCGCCGCAGGGTGGCGTCACCGGATACAGCCCGTGCGAAATCCTCATCGTGCCGGACATTCCGCTTCGATTCCGAGCCGGCATGGCCATCACGTGGACGCCGTCCGTCGGATCGGCCCGTTGCGGCGACACGGTCCTGTTGCACGAAAACGGCTTCGAGATCCTGACGCCCACGCAGCAATGGCCGATTCTCACGGTGAGCGTGAAGGGATTTGAAGTCGAGCGGCCGGGAGTGCTGGTGCTCGACGTTTGATTGCAAAGTGCCGCACATGGAGTTTCGCCGCATGGATTGGCTGGCAGCTCGCCTGTTGCAATTCCGCTTTTTCATCTGGCTCGTCGTCATTACCGGCTCACTCGCGCTGTGGTGGTTCTCGCGGCCCATCGCGTTCGATCAATCGGTCGAAGGATTCTTTCCGCCGGACCACCCGGCACTCGCGAGTTACGAGCGGGCGAAGCGGTCGTTCGGCAACGACGACGTGGTATTCGTCGCGTATGAGGACGACGAATTGTGGTCCGTCGCCGGCATGGAGCGCGTGCGCGAGCTGGCGGAATTGCTGCAAGGCATCAGCGGCGTCGCGCGCGTGGAAGCCATCGACAAAATGCCGGTGCCGTGGAAAGTGGACGCGGCCGCGCGGGCGCTCGTCGCGCAACCGCTCGCGATCGGCAGGCTGCTCGGCGGGTTGTCCACGGTCGCGAGTGAAGTGCGACGGCTCGAATCGGACGCCGACTCGCTCGAAAGTTTTCGGCAGGGCATTGTTGCGAGTCCACTCTTCCGCAACACGCTCACCGATCCGGCCGGGCGGACGACTGCGCTCGTCGTGCTGCTCAAACCGCCCGAAGAAACGGACTCGAAGCGCGTCGTCGCGAACCTGCGCGTGGCGGCCGACAAGTTTTGCGAGCGGCACGGCATCGCGCGCGTCGCGGTAGTCGGCCCGCCGGTGCTCGTGGCCGACGGGTTCATCAGTCTCGACAAGGACAACCGCACGCTCGGCCTCGTCGCGATGGCCTTGATGGCGATGACACTGCTCGTGGCGGTGCGCAGCCCGTGGTGGGCCATGCTGCCGCTCGTGTGCGGTTGGGCGACGTGGCAGGTGACGCAGGCGTTCCTGAACGTGTGCGATCTGAAGCTCACGCTGTCTTCCGGCCCGATCATCGCGCAGACGGTCGTGCTGTGCATGCCCGCGGCGAGTCATCTGGCGATGCACTTCCGCGCGGCGCGGGCTGAGATGAACGATCGCCGCGCCGCGGCTCGCCGCACGCTCGTGGCGATCGCCGCTCCGGTCGCGTGGTGCGCGGTCACGGCCGCGATCGGCTACCTCGCGACGCTTTCGAGCAGCGTTCGGCCGGTCGTTCAATTCGGCGTGACGATGGCCGCGTGCAACCTCATCGCCGGGTTACTCGCGTTCTTGCTCGCGGCCGGCGCGATGCTGCCGCCGGACTGGCTTCGTCGTGCGCGAGCAGACGCCGGCCCGGCCGCGCGGCCGCGTGCCGAGGAAAACCTTGGCGATCTCACGGCCTGGGTGATCGATCATCCCGCCCGCGTGCTCCTTCTGTTCGTATTGCCGAGCGTCGTGATGGCGTGCGGCATCGTTCGGCTGCGATTCGAGTCGAACTACATCAACATCTACACGAGTCGCTCGCGCGTCGTGCGCGATTACCGATTCATCGAAGATCGCATGGGCGGCATCGGACTTGTCGAACTCGTCTTTCGCAGTCCCGACAAAGTAACGGCCGAATGGCTGGCGCAGCTCAAGGACGCCTCGGCGCACTTGCTGGCCGTCGATCCCGACGTCGTGACACAGGTATTGTCGCTCGCGGACGTTCTTGACGCATCGCGCGATCCCGCAGCGACTCCGCCCGCCGCCGCAACGCACGCGGACACCGAGTCGCCGCCACCGCGAGCTGGCGGACTCTTCGCCGGTCTGCTCGGCACGCCAAGCGCCGACGCAACTCCGGACCGCGTGATCGAAACGAAACTCCGCGTACTCGGCACACCTGCCTATTCGCACTTCTTGAAAAATTTCTGGGACCGTCCCAGCGGCACGATGCGCGTGCTCGTGCGAATCCGCGAGGGTGCCGACGCGGACCGAAAGCAGGCCGCGTTCACGGCACTGCGCGACTCGCTGAACGCGGACCTCGCCGGCGCTGACGCAGAGATCACCGGCCTGTCGCATTTGATGACGCAAGTGACCACTGCGATCATCACGACGCAATTCACATCGACCGCGTGGGCGGGTGGGCTGATATTGCTGATGCTCGTCGCGGCATTGCGCAGCCTGCGTCTCGCGCTGCTCGCGCTGGTGCCGACGCTGCTGTCGGTTGGGCTAGTGCTCGGCGCGATGGGCTGGCTCGGCGTTAAGATCGACCTCTCCACGGCACTCGTGGCGAGCGTGGCGATGGGCCTATCGGTGGACGACACGTTTCATTGCCTGCTCCGCTTCCAGCGCGAGTTGAAATCCGGCCTGACACCGGAGGCGGCGCTGCGATCGAGCTATGCGGGCGCCGGACCGGGCGTCGTGCTGTCGAGTGCCGCGGTGAGTTTCGGATTCCTCGCGATGATCTTCAGCGAATTTGTGCCGACCGCGAATTTCGGCTGGCTCGTCGCGGTGGCGACACTGGGCGGCAGCGCCGGCAATTTGATCGTACTGCCCGCATGTCTGGCGATCAGCCGTCGCGCGGCGGTCGCAGCGCCTCGCAAAAACGGCGACAGCGCGTAAAATGACCGCACAAACTAGGAGTACGCACGATGAAGACAATCGTTGCCTGCCTGCTTACCGCGGCGGCGCTCAGTTCGGCGGCGTTCATTGGCCCGATTGGCCGGCCGGACGACGTGCGCGTTTCACTGACGCTCGTGAAAGAACCGAGGCGATTGCCTGTGCCGGGCGTGGTGCGGTTTCGCGGCGCGGACGGCTCCGTGATTCGGCCCGCGTCACTCGTGTCGCGCGGCTGGGGGCTGGACCGCGCGGCCGCGATCAGCGAATGGTGCGTCGTACCGGGCGAAGTCCCCGTCGATTTGCCTGCCGAGAAGATCTCGATCGAAGCGGTGTCGGGAATCGAGACGGACCTCGCGCAGGTCAGCGTTGATCTGTCAAAGGACGGGCCACGCGCGATCAAGATACCGATCCGCCAGTTCAGCGATCTCCGCAAAGCCGGCTGGTTCGGCGCGAACACGCACTTGCACCTGAGTAAGCTCACGCGCGAGGAGTCCGACCGCTACTTGCTGCAAGTTCCGGCGGCCGATCGGCTCGACCTGCTGTTCATCTCGATGCTCGAACGGGCCGACGACGACCGCGGCTACATAACGAACGAGTATCCGGCCGGCCGGCAGAAGCAACTGGAGTCGCGTGGCGTACACGTGTCGAACGGCGAGGAGCACCGCCACAACTTCGGCCCGCAGGGCGAGGGTTTCGGGCACGTCATGCTGCTGGGCATCAAGGAATTCGTGCGGCCGGCGAGCATCGGATTCGGCATCTCGAAGCAACATCCCGACGCGCCGCCGATTCGCACGGGCATCGACAACGCTCGCGAACAAGGCGGCACGGCAATCTGGTGTCACAACAATTGGGGATTCGAGGACGTGCCGAATTGGCTCGGCGGCCGGCTCGACGCCCAAAACATTTTCGACGGCGGCAGCCACGGCGGCTACGAAGACAGCTTCTATCGGTACCTAAACGCGGGTCTGAAAGTGCCGTTCTCCACCGGCACGGACTGGTTCATGTACGACTTCTCGCGCTGCTACGCCCGCGTCGATGGCGAGTTGTCGCCGGAATCGTGGCTGGCCGCGTTGCGGGCGGGTCGGACGTTTATCACGAACGGCCCGCTGCTGAAACTGAGCGTGAACGGCTCGGAGCCGGGTGCCACGATCGAGTTGGCAAAGCCAAGTGAACTTCGAGTCGAGGTCACGGCACGCGGCCGACTCGATTTCGGTCAACTCGAACTGATTAAGAATGGCCGGGTGATTGAATCGGCCACTGCCCAAACCAGCGCATTCGGTTTCAGTTTCAATCTGAACGTTCGAGTCAATGCCGAGGAGCCGTGCTGGCTCGCCGCCCGCACCACGACGACTGCCAAGAACGAATACGGACAGCCGCTGTTCGCTCACACGTCTGCCATTTACATTACGGTCGCCGGGCGTACAATATCCCGTGACGAGGACGTGCGGTTCCTCTTGAGCCAGTTAGAGTCGGCCCGCAGTACAATCGCGGCCAAGGCACGTTTCGACACGGATCGGCAACGAGACAGCGTTTTGCAATTGTACGATCAATCAGCCGCGACTCTTCGATCAAAACTTGGGAATGATTAGTGTGAGTTTAGAATGGCCTTATCGGTCGGTATAATTTGATTCTAGGTCGGTAGAATGGCGTTCATGGTCGGTAGAATGTCGTTAATTGTCGATAGAATTGTGTTCATGGTCGGTAGAATGGCGTTCATGGTCGGTAGAATGGCGTTAATTGTATGTAGAATGGCGTTAATTGTCGATAGAATGGCGTTCATGGTCGGTATAATGGCGTTCTCTGTAGGTATAATGGCGTTCTCTGTCGGTATAATGTAATTATCGATAGTTAGAATTGCGTTAATGATTTATAGAATTGTTTACTTTAATGGTATAATGTCGTTATTGATTTATAGAATTGTGTTATTTATTTCTATCATGGCGTCATTGAAGTTAATCTTAACGACAAGTATTTGTATATTAACAGTGTCCCGTGCGATGGATCAACCTGTTTTAACATCAGACCAATTTTGGAGGAGGATCCGATGCCAGATGAACCGCTCCCACCGCCGCCGACTCCCGTCTCGGAGACGACGTTTGCTGACCGGCTGCAACGCGGCAGGGACATGCAGTCTGCGATCGCTCTGTTCACGCCCCCGTTTGACCCGGCCGATCCGTCGCTGGCGGCCACGCCGTTCGGTAATTTCTTGGACGACCTGGACGACCTGAACACAAGCACCGCGACGCTCGGCAGCTCGTACACCACGGGAGTTACCGAGCGGATGGCGATGGTGAAGGAGATCAGGGACGTGGTGTTGCGCGTGTGGTCGTACATCAGGAGCAACCCGGCGTGGGAGAAGTTCCGGCCGACGATTAAGCCGCTGGTGGAGAAGGTTCGCGGCACGCGTGCCAAGAAGGCGAAACCGCCGGGGCCGACCGAGACGCCGGGATCGCCGCTGGCCAAGAGGCGGAACTCGGGCGAACAGAGCTTCGGTGAGATCGCCACGAACTTCGATCGGCTGATCGCCGCGCTCGCGAGCGTGACCGGCTACGCCCCGACGACCGCCGAGCTGACGATCGCGGGCCTCACGGCCCGCGCGGCCGCGTACGCGGCGAAGAACGCCACGATGTCCACGCTCGGCAACAGCATCGGGCTGCAACAGCGCGACCGGCAAGCCGGCTTCAAAAGCGACGGCGGCCTGCGCGGAAAGATGAAGGCCATCAAGGAAGCCGTCCGCGCCCAATACGGCAGCGACTCGGCCGAGTACGAGCAAGTGAAGGGGATCGATTTGTAAGGGGTGGCCGACATGGTGTATCGAGCTAAACCTGCGAGAGCGAAGCGAGGGCCCGGCCGTCCGCGCCGCACCTATGGCCCGGAGGCGCAGGCACTCTACAACTCCGGCTGGACGCTGGCCGAACTGGCAACGCGATATGGCGTTACGATCAACACGATGTATTTGGTGATCGATACGGGCCGTTCGCGCGGCCGTCCCAAAGGGAGCACTTCCAAGAGCAAGGTGAACAAAGAAGAGGCCCAGAGACTTTTCAACGACGGCTGGACTCTGGCGGCCCTGGGCCAACGCTACGGCGTAACGCGCGAACGCGTGCGCCAGAAGATCGACACGAGCTATCCGAAGCGGCGAACGATCTTCGACCGTACCTGCCTGCGGTGCGGGCAATCGTTTCAAGGGGCCCGGCACGTGCTGCGTTGCAAATCATGTTATGACCTGAGACAGTGCGACCTCTGTGCCTGCGGCAAACTGAAGAAGAAGCCATCGGCGCGATGTTGTGAATGCCGACCCTCAAAATTTCCTTGGCACTTTGCAGGTCCGCTCTACCGGATGGGTTATGGTTTAGAGGCGATTTCCCGGTGCTTTGGAGCGTCCGGTGCCGCCGCGGTCCTGAAGGTGCTCAAACGTTTCGGTGTCCGAACACGGTCCCATAGCCAGGGGATCCATTCCGCACGTCGGGCGAAAAAGCGTCTGCCGATCGAAGACGCCTTTCGAGATTTGATGTCCACGACCCGCGCTAATTGAGGGAATCGGCCGGCACGTCAACAATCTCAATCTTGGCGCCGTGGTTATTGGCCGTAGTACATACGATGGTTGACATGTTCGGTGCGAGCGTGTCGGCCAGTCGTGCGGCGAGCCACTCGGCGCGGAAGCGGCTGTCGGCGACGACGGCGAGCGTCGGCCCCCAAGAACTCTGCGCGACGCCGCGTACGCCGTAAGTCGCGAGCACCTCCATGACCGACGCGGCGGCCGGGTTGAAGAATTGTTCCCCTTGTTGTGCGGCGAAACAGGCGCCGACCTTGCGGCTGAATTCGGTTAGCGATTCGGTGAACGCCGGAAAATCTCGCTCGGCGACCGCCGGCAGAATTCCCAACATGGTGAGCCGGCAAAGGTCCGCGGTGATGGCGGGCGGGATCGGAGCCAGGTCCTCGAATGCCTCTCGCTCGGCTCGGCCGTGCAGCCCCTTTGAGTCCGCGGGGATGACCAAGACGACTGGCCAGTCGCTCGGGAAGTTCAGCCGTGCGACGAGCGGCGACACGTTCGATGGCTCGGATTTGCCGCCCTCGACGAGGAACCCTCCCAGGTGAAAGCCGTGTACGCCAATCGCCGAACGGCGACCGCGTCCGACGCGCTGGGCCAAGTCCACGGCCGGCATGTCCGACTTGCCAATGAATGACGCGAGCGCTCGACCGACCGCCATGGCGAGTTGTGTTCCGCTGCCCAAGCCGACGTGATCGGTCGCGGCCTTTTCGACTCGAATCTCGACGTGGCGAAGTCGCTCGCGTTCGTCCGCCGAGTTCACACTTTGCCGGAATTGCTCGGCAAAGGCACGGGCGCGCCGATCCGCGTCGGTGCGCGGTTCCGGCGGCGGCTCATTCGGCCGCCGCAGCCGCGCGAGCACCGCGGTCTCCGGTCGATCGATCATCATGCCCACGCCGCCAAACTGACGCGGCGCCCAATCGCCAAAGGCCAGCAAGCCGAAGTGCAATCGACTCGGGGCGGTGACTCGGACGGCCAGCTCGTTGGTTGACATGGTGTGAAGATAGCAGGAAGTCGGCGATCGGTGATCGCGGATCAGGAAGGCGAACGAGACGCAACGGCTGCCGCCGCCGCTTGCGTGCTCTTCGCCCGCGCGGTGGCGCGATTCACGTAGTCCGACAGAAATTGAAATGCGCGATGCTCCGCGTCGCCGCCGGTTTTTTGCACGAGCACCGCCAGCTTCTTGTACTCCGCCGTGACTTCCCCGATCGGCAGAAACCCGATGCGCGTCGCCAGGATCGCCGCCTCAACGACCGCGTGCTTCGCGCGGTTGAATCCGAAGAAGTCGCGCATGCGACCGGTGTGAACCACTTCGCACTCGATCGTCGTCCGCTCCTCGCGATCGTCCAGCCGCGTCACGCGAAACTCGAACCACCGGCAACAATCCGCGATCACCCGCCCGTGAACCACGCAGGCCGGAATCATCTCCGGTAGCGGCTCGACTGGTCCGACTGCCGCCCGCGCCAGCAGCCACACGTCGTCGGTCACGTGCAACACACCCTCCGGACAACTCTTGATGTTCCGGTACGTCGTCGCCGTCTGAAACGGCCGCAGTACGAAGTGCCGCAAATTGAATTCCGAATCGACGAGCGGTCCCATCGGCGCGATGTTCACTCGGCCGTCCGCATCGAGACTCGTGACAATGCCTTCGAGAATCATAGTACGACCACTCGGCACGCGGTGCGAATACGCAGTACGCGGCACGCAGTACGCGGTACGCAGTACTCACGTCAGCGCCCGAATCATCCCCTCCGCCTTGTGCATCGTCTCCTCGTACTCGCGCTCCGGCGACGATTCCGCCACGATGCCGCCGCCGACGGGGAACTGCGTCCAACCGCGGCTGCAGGTGAACGTGCGAATCAAAATGTTCGTGTCCATCGAGCCGTCGAAGCCAATGTAGCCGAGCGATCCGCAGTACGCTCCGCGTGCGTTCGGCTCCAGCTCGGCGATAATCTCCATCGCGCGGATCTTCGGGGCGCCCGTGACCGAGCCGCCTGGAAAGGCCGCGCGCAGCAGGTCGATTGGCCCGCACTCGGCCCGCAGCCGCCCGCGCACTTCGCTGACCAAGTGGTGTACGAACTCGTACGATTCCAGGCTCAGCGGATTCGTGACCTGGACGGAGCCGAACTCGCAAACGCGGCCGAGGTCGTTGCGCAAGAGGTCAACGATCATGACGTTTTCCGCGCGGTCCTTGTCGCTTTCGCAGAGTTCGCCGGCCGAGAACATGTCGGCCTCCGGCGCCGGCCAGCGCGGCCGCGTGCCTTTGATCGGCCGCGTCTCCACGGCTCGATCGCGCAATCGCAAGAATCGCTCCGGCGACGCGCTGGCGATGACGAAGTCGCCCGCGTCGAAGTAAGCCGCGAACGGCGCCGCGTTTCGTTCACGAAGCCGCAGATACAGTTCGATCGGATGCTCGCGCAACGGGCAGAGTAACCGCTGCGCCAGATTCACTTGGTAGGTGTCGCCCGCGTGGATGTAATCGATCGCCCGTCGTAGCGTGTCGAGAAAATGCTCGCGAGAGAAGTTCGAACTGATTTCCCCGTGCTCGCTCGCCAGCGGAAATTGTGGGGCGAGTGACTCCGCTTGCAGCCGCTTCCCGGTCGTTTGCTGGATGGCGCGTGGCACTTCCGCGCGGGCGCCGCAGCCATCCAGCAACGCAATCGCTTGATGCAACCGGTCGAAGGCCCGCCGCCGCGCCGCACGTGCCGACGTCTCCGGGCAACCCGTTGAAACGACCCACGCCCGTCGCTCGCAGTGGTCGAGCGCGATGACCCAATCATAAAAGCCGACGGCCAAGTCCGGGATTTGAAACTCATCAATCCGCGGTCGCGGCAGCCGCTCCACATGACGGCAAAGGTCATAACTGAACAGCCCGGCCGCGCCGCCTTGAAACGGCGGACCGTCACCGCGATCGAGCCGATACCGATCGAGCCGCTCGCTCAACGTGCTGAATGGATCGCCCGCACATGCCGCGATCGATTCACCGTTCGGTCCCGCAATCTCGACGAAGCCGTCACGGCTGCGAATGACCTCAAACGGCGTGGCGCTCAGAAACGAATACCGACCGAGCGTCTGGTCGAACCGCGCGCTGTCGAAGACGATCGGGTGCGGCAGCGCGGCGACCGCGGCGATGAGGTCCGGGATCGATCGCGGCCAAGCGACCTGCTCGATGAGCGGCAGCCTCTCCCGACTCGTTCGCAGGTTATCGCGATTGGTCAGTGCCGTGCTCATGAGTTTGTCTCATCGGTTTCACAAGTCGTTTCGCGTTGTTCGATCTGGCGAATCAGATCGATGGCATGGGCCGCATCGGCTGCGGGCACGACGACGCGCGGCCGCGCGAGCGACGGGTACGGTGTCTCCGAGACACCGTCCACGCGCGCGGCCACGCCGTGATCTACCAGGTAATTCCGCAACATGTGTGCATCGACATCCGTTGCCACCTCATGAACCATCTCGCGCCGCGACCCCGCTTCGGGGATCAGTCGGACCAAGACCACGAACAGAGCCATGAATCCGATCACAAATGCAATGAAGCTGCCGCCCCGCACGACGCCGAAAATCACGGACGCCGCAAGCACCAGAAGCATCAACGTCGAAATCCCAAATCTCATGTGATACTCGTAACGCCACGCGGGACGCGCCGCCGCCGTTCATTCTATCGCTCGCCGAGTTGGAAGAAAGTCAGCCGAGCTTTTCAGGGACGCGGTTTTCCGTACAATGCCGCCGAGTCGGCTCGCCCATTTCACTGATGCAAGGAAGCTGTCATGAAACTCTGCCTGGTCACCGGAGCCACGGGTTGCGTTGGAAGTCACGTTACGGAGCGGCTCATCGCCGACGGGCATCGCGTGCGGACGATCGTGCGGCCGTCGAGCGACACGCGGCTAATCGATCAGTGGGGCGTCGAAAAAATCCCCGGCGACTTGACCGACCGCGCGGCGCTCGAAAAGGCGGCTGTCGGCGTGAACATCGTGGTACACACGGCGGCGAAAGTCGGCGACTGGGGGCCGCTCGACGAGTACCTGCGCGTCAACGTGGACGGGCTGCGCGTCCTGCTCGACGCGCTGTCCGATCAGCCGCTCGAACGATTCGTTCACGTCAGCTCGCTTGGCGTCTACGAGGCCCGCGACCACTTCGGCACGGACGAATCGACGCCACCCGCCACGCGGCACCTCGACGGCTACACGCAAAGCAAAGTCGAATCGGAAAAGCTCGTGCTCGAATATCACAAGTCGAAGGGCCTGCCGGTCGCCGTGATTCGGCCGGGGCTGATCTATGGCCCGCGCGATCGCGTCGTCGTGCCGCGCCTCGTGGAGAAAATCGGCAATGGCCAATTCCGCTACTTCGGCTCTAGCGACAAGGCGATGAACTCGATCTTCGTCGGCAATCTGGTCGATGCCATCATGCTCTTGATTCAGAATCCGGCCGCCGTTGGGCAGGTTTACAATGTCACGGACGACGACCCGACCTCGAAGCGGCGATTCTTCGGCACGGCCGCACGACTGGCCGGCCTGCCCGAGCCGACGCGCAGTATTCCGCTCGGCTTGGCCCGCTTTCTCGCGCCCATCTCGGTTTTCATCGCCCGCCTGCGCAAAAGGCCCCCGCTCATCAACCCGGCCCGCATCAAGTTTCTCGGCCTGAACCTCGACTACAGTTGCGAAAAGATAAAACGAGAACTCGGGTACAAGCCGCGAACCTCTTTCGACGACGGCATGAAGGCGACGATTGACTGGTTTCGCGCGGAGGGGCTGGTGTGAATGCGCTTCCTCGTGAAGCGAAACCGACTTACTTTGCACGCGATGTTTTTGGTTTATCGCGTTCGAGGTTGGCGAGTTGGCCTTCATACTGCTTGAGCTGCGTCTTCATTTTCTCGAAGCGGGTCGCCTCGGCAGAGCCAGCCGGCGGCGCGGGTCCAGCTTGCGCCTGGCTCAGTAATTGTTGAAAATGCTGAATCGTCAATTTCAACTGCTGTGCCCTCTGAGCGCTGCTGCCCGCCGAAACCAGTCCCTTGCGAAACTCGGCATAGTCATCGATCTCGAGTGATACAAATCCACGCTCAGCGACCAGAGTAGACTTGACGTCGGTGTTCTTGAACTTGCGGCGACTGAGTGCGAAATCTTCGAGCGAGCGCGGTTGAAACAGTAACTCCGACTCCGAGAGCCAAGACTGCCAGACCTCGACCTTCTCGCTGAAAAACCGGTTGCCGTCCACCGTGAATGTGACCCAATCTTCAGACCGCCGTAGCCAGTGTGCCGGCTGTTCCATGTAATTGTTGGCATCGTCAAAGCGGCCGTCTGCGATCAGTCGCAGGAATCGCCGCGCGGTGTGATCGGGCCAAGTGACCCAGAGCACGAGCGAAGCCGCGACGGCCGCAACCATCAGCGTGATTAACGTGAGCATCACCCAACGCGGCAGTTTCATGATCGTCATGCTGACCATCGCACGCGGCGAACGCAAGTCAAGCCGTAACGCGGTCGCGGCACCGCAACTTGACCGCTTCGTCGCGTTTTCGCTATAAACCAACGGCACATGACTTCACACCGGAAAGGCACCTCTTCAACGATGGCCACTGTTGCTGAGCCCAAGGCTTCGTTCGCTTTCGTGAGCTTGGGCTGCCCGAAGAATCTGGTCGATTCGGAACGCATGCTCGGGCTTTTAGGCGCCGACGGTTACGCGATTCAACCGGAGCCGGCGGGCGCGGATTTCGTCATCGTGAACACGTGCGGGTTCATCGAGCCGGCGCGGCAAGAGTCGCTCGGCGTGATTCGCGAAATGGTCGAACTGAAGCGGCAGGGCCTGATCAAGGGCATCATCGTCGCTGGCTGCCTCGCGGAACGAAAGAAAGAGGCGCTGCTCGACGAAGTGCCGGAGATCGATCATTTGGTCGGCGTATTCGGCCGCGAAGAGATCACGAAGGTCGCCGAGCGGTTTGTGAATCGACTCAAAGAGCAGCGCACGGTTTTCCGGCCGGCGGCCGTGAAGGCGTTCGACGACGGAGCACGACTCAGGATCACGCCGCGGCATTTCGCGTATCTGAAAATTTCCGAGGGCTGCGATCGGCTGTGCACGTTCTGCGCGATTCCCGGCATGCGGGGCAAACACGTGACGAAACCGATCGAGCAGGTCGTCGCAGAGGCCGAGGAACTCGGCCGCGACGGCGTGCGCGAGTTGAACATCGTCGCGCAGGACACGACTTACTACGGCCGCGATCTGTATGGCGAATTGAAACTGGCCGAGTTGCTTCGCGAGTTGGAGAAGATTGACCGCCTCAAGTGGATTCGCCTGCTTTACTGTTACCCGCAAGGATTCACCGACGATCTGTTTGAAGTGCTCGCGGCATCGAAGAAGGTGATTCCATACATCGACATGCCGCTGCAGCACATCAGCGACCGGATGCTGCGTCTCATGTCGCGCCGCGTGAATCGCCGCGAGACGGAAGACTTGATCGCGCGGCTGCGTCGCGAGATTCACGGCCTGGTGCTGCGGACTACGTTTATCGTCGGCTCGCCGGGCGAGACCGAAGCGGAGTTTCAGGCGTTGTGCGAGTTCGTCGCGGAGACGAAATTCGAGCGAGCCGGCGTGTTCGAGTACTCGTTCGAGGCGGACACGCCGTCGGCGCGGCTGCCCGATCACGTGCCGGACGACGTGAAAGCCGAGCGGCGTGGGCGGCTCATGGAAATTCAGCAGGCCGTCGCGTTCGATTGGAGTCGCCGGCAGATCGGTCGCACGCTCGACGTGCTTATCGACGCGCCGTCGCCCGACGAGGACGGCGTCTGGCTCGGCCGCAGCTATTGCGACGCACCGGAGATCGACGGCGTGACATACGTTGCCGGCCGCAAGCTGCGGTCCGGCACGTTGGTGCCCACCACGATCGTGGACGCGCGCGGCTACGATCTGGTCGGCAAGGAAGCCCGCAAATAATTCACGGCCCGCAAACAACCCACGTGGTGGCCAGCATGTCGGTTTCAACTCTGCCAGACGCGACTTCAGCCAAACCGCCCGTGCTCAATCTGCCGAACGCGCTCACGCTCGGCCGGCTCGTGCTCTCGATCATTCTGTTCGCGCTGCTGGCATTCGATTGGCTCGCGACGGCGCTGGTGCTGTTCGTGATTGCGGCGAGCACCGATTGGCTTGACGGCTACCTCGCACGGCGGCGCGGCGAAACGACCACGCTCGGCCGCATCCTCGATCCGTTCGTGGACAAGGTCGTCGTGATCGGCTCGTTCATCTTTTTGCTGCCCGTCGATGACTCCGGCCTCGCGCCGTGGATGGTGACCGTCGTCGTCGCCCGCGAATTGCTCGTGACCGGCCTGCGTAGCTACCTCGAAGGCGAAAACGTGGCGTTTGGCGCCGACTGGATGGGCAAGATCAAAATGATTTTGCAATGCGTCGCGATCGGTTGCATCCTATTCGACCTCGGCGTCGCGAAGGGCGAGACCTACATTTTCAATCAATGGGCCGACAAAGTTCAGATCGTGAGCGAATGGGCGAAGACCACGAGCCTCTGGTTGGCGTTGTTCGTCACAGCGGTCAGCGGCATCAGTTACGCCTGGCGCGCCGCGAGCATCATCATTCACCGCCAGCCGCCGAATCATGCGCCGTGAGGTCGATCCCTTTCGAGTCGGCGCGCGGCGTGAACAATCGTTGTGCGGCGAGGCCCGCAACGCTTGCCACAAAAAGAGTGAGCATGCCGTGGACAATTGCGAAGAACTCGTACATCGCCGCCCTGGCATTTATTGACATCCATTTGCCGAACGGCGAGATCTGCGCACTCGTGAAGAGATCTTTAAACACAGCCGGCATCCCCAGCCAGTTCACCAGCGCGGGGAATATCACGAAGAAGAGCCAGCCGATTACCGCAAAACCGGTCCAAAACCAACTTCTGCGGCGTCGCTCGAACAGCGCCCAGGTGCTCGCCCAGAGCAGCGCGAACAAGACAAAGATTATCGTCGCGCGGCTAACCCCGACGACTTTCGCAATTGCGAAGGCCGATGCGAAGACCATCACGACGGCGATCAACGACTCCAGAGAGAATCGAATTTGTCCGTCGGACCTTTTCACGGTTCGCCTCGCTTCGGCGTCGCCTGCGGGTGGAAGACACGACAAAAGTCAATACGAAGCAAAAGCCACGAGGGATCAGTCGAAGTGGATTATCCGCCGAGCGTTGAAGTGGACAAATCGTGAAAGAACACTCGGCTTCAACGACCGTCTGTTCCGCACGGTCGAGGAAGCCGAGTGACGTGAATTTATCCATCAGGCTGTAGCCTGACATGGCTGGAAGCCAGAGTCGGGCTAAAGCCAAACCTACTATTAGTTCGTCGCCGCGGCGACTTGTTCAACGCGATCGCGTGACCACGCGCGGTCGAGTTCGTCGAAACCGGCGAGGCCGTAGACGCGTTTCAGTTCCGCCTCGTAGCCGGTTTGCTGCGAGCGTTCCATGAATTCGATGAACTTGCCCGTGCCGCCGCGACTCACGAGGAATTCGACGAGCGACACGCTCTCCGCGTAGAACGCCGGCCACTGGTTGCCCGGCGGATAATCGCCCATCGTCATCAGTTGCCGCGCGGTGAAGAGCCGGCCCTGGCGCGAGATGTCGCCCAGATTTCGCAGGTGGGCGTTTTTCTTTTCAACCGGTTCGGTGAGGACGGCGACGCCTTCGTCAGCCCAGCGCGGCATCGGCTTGGCGCTGAACCGGTCCGCGAGCACGACGTGCGTGATCTCGTGCGGCAGCACGGCACGGATGAGATCAGGGCCGTCGCGCCGCAGGTCGATACGGCGGCTGTTGATTCGGCCGCGGTCGATGCCAGTCTGCGAGTGACCCGGCGAGCCGGGGCCTTGCCGCGTGACGCGCGTGTACTCGTCCGTCGAATCGTGAATGAATATGTCGCATTTCGGCGACCAATTTGATTCCGGCAGTTTGCCGAACCAGGTGCGATACAACTCGATGCGCGTCGCCTCGGCGAGGTCCGCGGCCTGGCCGCCCATGTTTTCATCGGTGAAGTGCACGCGGAAATTCGACGTTTCGAGCACCTGCCATTTGCCGGATCGTGACCGTTGCCACGGCCGTTTTCCGGCCGCGTTCTTCGACGCCAGGCCGATGCGGGCCGCGAGGTCCGCGAGCAAATTGGACGGCTTCGGTTCCGCGCGATCCGGTTCGCTCGCGCGGATGATCGCGTCGCCGTTTGGCTCCGGTTTCGCGCCGGCGGCGAATCGCGGACCGCCCGGCTGAGCCTCGCGCTCAGCCATCACCAGCAGCGACCGCGCGAATTCGTTGTTCGGGATCAGTTGCACGATCGACGCGACTTCGCCCTGAATCGCCGACCAATCGGCGGCCGTGGCCGGCTCGTCGTTGATCCGCCCGATTACGCGGGCGAGCCGGCAATAAGCCCAGCGGTCTTTCTCGTCGTCAAGCGACCCCGCGTCGCGCCGACCGGCCTGCTCGTAGAGTTTCGCCGCTTCGTCGTAGCGCCGCGCGAGAAAAAGGGCGTCGGCCTGAGTCACGAGACTTCTCGTGGAGGTATTTTGTGATTGAAGTTTTGTTTCGAATGGCGGCTGCGCGGAATTGATTCGGGCCGCGGCCGCTTTCGGTTTCGGAGGCACGCTAGCCGCGCGGAACGAGTCTCGTGCCGCGGCCGACGTCAGCTCTTTCTGAAGCAGCGGATTCGGACGACGCGCGATCGGCTGACTGGATCGTCTCCAGCCTGGATTCGTGGGCGGGGCTTGCGCTGCTAGCTGCCGAGTGTCGCTCGATTGGGCCGGTTGACCCGGCATGATCACCTTGACTTGCTCTTCGGCAGCCGCTGCCGCGCGAGCGTTCAACGGCGGGTCTTGCGGCGATGCCGCCATGCCGACGGACTGGATCGACCGTTCGAGCAGTTCCAACCGGTCCATGTATTTCTGGGCCGTTGCCTGATCGCCGTCGGCGACTCGCTTGCGAATCTCGCCGCGGTACGCCTGACGCAATAGCGCCAGGTGCAATTCGCTCCCCTTCGCGTTGGGCAGCGAGCGTTCGAGCGACGTGATCGCGGCGGCAAAGTCGTCGTTTTTCAGCGCCTGCCGGGCTTCGACGATTGACGCCGGCTGATCGGCACCGCGGGCGGGCCAAGCGATCGGCAGCATCGCCGCGAGCACGAGTCCGAAATGTCTCACGCGCATGAATCACCTCTTCCGATTTCGAGGAGACGTGACGTGAGCCGTACGCGCGAGGATGCGGTCGCGAGATTTGCGCGCCGGGAAATGAAGTTCGCGAAGTTGCCGTTCTGACGGAGCGCGGGCCGCCAAATCAGAACAATGCAAGCACGACGAGGGTGACTCATCGCCGAGTCCATTCGGCTCCGATCACGTCCATGTTGGGTCCGGACCGCGGCGAAGGTTGCGGGATTTCGCCGTCGGTCCCCGATCCTGCCACTGCTCGTTCCAGCAGAGGGGCGGCATTATGCCGACGCCCTCAAAGTGGGTCAAGCAAGGATCAGGCGAAAGAAGCCCGGAGTCAGAAGTCAGATCGACCTCTGACCTCGCTCACTCAATCTGCGCGAGCAATGCGGACATTTCTTCGGCCGCGTGGAGATCGGACTGTGCTTGTGCCGCGACGATGCCGGCGCGGAGTAGTTCGGCGGCGGCCGGTGTGTCGCCATCTTTGAGTAGGATTTGCGCGGCCTGGAAATAGGCCGGAACGTAGTTCGGCACGTCGGCGATCAACGCTCGCAACTGAATGACGGCCTCAGCGGCTCGCTCCTCGCGGGCGAACTCCATCCCGAGGCTGTAGCGCAGGAACACGTCGTTCGGCTCCGCGACCAGCATCTGCTCTATCATCTCGCGACGCGATTTTTGCGACATCGAATTGGCCCTCCGTTCGAGCGATTCTGGGCGCTGCCGGGTTCCGCATCACTTGAGCGGATTGCCAAGTTATGGCCCGCACACAATCGTTGTCAACGGACTCGTCGGCACAGTCGGCACAACCGGACCGGGAATCGCGCGGCCAATGTGCGGCCCAAAGCGGTGTCGCCGAGTGGGGCAGCCAGTCCGATTATGCCGTAAGGTCGGAACAGCCGGATAAGTTCAACACGCGTTCACTTGACAGCCCCGGCGACGATTCGGCGGCTCAAGGCATTCCCGCGATATCGCCGAATATCTGCACTGACCAAGTGATACGGCTACATGGAACGAATCATGCCCCGACAATCTCACTCCCAGACACGCCACACCATGAGAAAAAGATTCTACGAACGTTTGCTGTCCGCGTCGCTCTTCGGACTGCCTTTCGTCGCCCCCGCGCTCGCCGGCACGATACTCGTTCCCGCGGCCGATGCCGGTTCGCACCAACGCGAGACGCCAATCGTGCTCGCCGTGCGGCGCGCCAAGCCCGCGGTCGTGAATATTTCGAGCGAGAAGACCGTGAACGGCCGCGGCGCGTGGGACAACGCGCTCAGCGAATCGCAACGCGTCAACGGCATGGGCTCGGGCGTCATCATCGACGAACGCGGCTACATCATGACCAACGCGCACGTCGTCGATCGCGTGACGACGCTGCGAGTGAAACTCTCCGACGGTTCGCAGTTCGACGCGACCACCGTGGCCATCGATCGTCCGACGGACTTGGCCTTGATCAAGATCGACGCCGACCGGCCGCTCGCGACGATTCCGATGGGCACGTCGAGCGACCTCATGATCGGCGAGACCGTCATCGCGATCGGCAACGCCTACGGTTATGAAAATACGACGACCGGCGGGTTCATCAGCGCGCTCGGCCGCCAAGTGCGGCTGAACGAGGAGATGACCTACCACGATTTGATTCAGACTGACGCGAGCATCAACCCGGGTAATTCGGGCGGGGCGCTCATCAACATCGACGGCGAATTGGTCGGCGTGAACGTGGCGATTCGCGCGGGTGCGGCTGGGATTAGTTTCGCGATTCCGGTGAACACCGTGCGCCGCGTCGCCGCGAGCATGCTCAATATCCGGCAAGTCAATCAGACCTGGCACGGCGTACAGTACGAAGATGTGGAACGGGCCGACGGCACGCAGATGGAGCTGATCGTGCAGCGAGTCGAGGGACCGGCGCAGAAGAGCGGCTTCCGCGCGGGCGATCGCGTCGTGCGCGTCGGCGAGCGGCCGATTCAAAGCGGGCTCGATTTCGAGCGCAGCCTGCTCGGCCTGCACGCGGGCGAGCAAACGAACATTGTGGTGCGCCGAGGCGGGTCGGACGAAACACTGCAACTCGCTGTCGAGGACTTGCCGAAAGTCGCCGAGGCGCCGAGTGAATTGGTCTGGCGCCGGCTCGGTCTCCGCCTCTCGTCGATGGACTCGTACCAGGTGCAGCGGCATCAATCGCACCTGCGCGGCGGCATGTACGTGGCCCAAGTTCAGCCGAACAGTCCGGCCGCGGTCGCGGGCATCAAGTCCGGCGACTTCCTGCTCGGCCTGCACAAGTGGGAGACGCTCAACTACGATAACGTGCTCTACGTGCTCACCAAGCACGACGAGTCGCCATTCGATCCGGTGGCCGTCCACGTCTTGCGAAACGGCGACGCCTACGAATTGCAACTCCGCATCGGCGCCGCGGCGAAAGACACCGCGAGCCGGCGTCGCTAGAATGGCTGAAGGTTGAGGGTTGAGAGTGGCAGCGAAGTGCCGCGGCCGTGTAGCGCTCGATCGGCGATTCATCGCTTCGCTCAACCGCTGAAAACGCCACCCTGAACCCGCGTCATGAACCCTCAACCCGCAAACCTCAACGCTCAACTCTCAGGCGAGTTCGCCTTCATCGATTGGATTCGCCGACAGACGAGCGCTGATCCGCGCGTGCCGATCGGCATCGGTGACGACGCAGCGGCGCTGCGACTTACGCCCGGCCGAGAAGTGCTCGTCACGACCGACATGATTCTTGAAGGAGTACACTTCGAGCGACCGCGCGCGTCGGCTCGCGCGATCGGCCGCAAGGCAATGGCCGTGAATCTGAGCGACATCGCCGCGATGGCCGGCGTGCCGGTCGCGGCCGTGGCGAGCGTCGGGTTGCCGCGGGATTTCCGCAACCACGACGCGGAGGAGCTGTTTCACGGCATGCACGATCTGGCCGGCGAATTCGGCGTCGCGCTGGTCGGCGGCGACACGAATTGCTCGGAGTCCGGACTGGTCGTCGCTATCACGCTCATCGGCGAGGCCACGTCGCGCGGACCGGTTCGCCGCTCCGGTGCACGGCTCGGCGACTGGATCATGGTCACCGGCTCACTCGGCGGCAGTATCTTGTCGAAGCATCTCGACTTCACGCCGCGCGTGCGCGAGGCGATCGTGCTGCACGAGCGCTGCGAGCTGCACGCGATGATCGACGTGAGCGACGGCCTGGCGGCCGACCTCGGCCACATTCTCGATGAAAGCGGGTGCGGCGCCATTCTTCGCGCCGACGAAATTCCCATTAGCGCCGAAGCGCACAACATGCCCGGCGAGGCCACTTCGCTTGACCGAGCACTCTACGACGGCGAGGACTTCGAATTACTCTTTACCTTGCCGGGGACCGAGGCTGAACGGCTCGTCGCCGATCAGCCGCTCGGCGTGCGGATCACGCACATCGGCACGGTGGCCCCAGAGTCTGGCCTGTGGCTGGAATCCTCCGACGGCTCTCGCCGTCTCCTCGCGCCAAATGGGTTCGATCACTTCGCGCGATGACACCGAGCAACTGACAACCGACCAATGACCGTCAACGAAGAACTCGTCCTGTACTCCGACAGTCCCGTGGCGACTCACGCGATCGGCCGCGTGCTCGGCCGCATCGCCGAGCCGGGCCTCGTCGTCGCGCTGATCGGGCCGCTCGGCGCCGGCAAGACGCAGTTCGTTCGTGGCGTGGCCGAAGGCCTCGAAGTCCCTGACGCGGTGCGAATCGTTTCGAGTCCCACGTTCGTGCTGATTCAGGAATACGCTGGCCGTCTTCCGATCTATCACTTCGACACGTACCGACTGTCGCGGCCCGAGCAGTTCGCGGAGCTTGGCCCGCACGAGTATTTCGATGGCGACGGAGTCTGCCTAGTCGAGTGGGCCGATCGTGTGGCCGAGTACTTGCCAACGGGCCGGCTCGACGTGCGCTTCGCGATTCACGGCGAGAGTTCACGCGAGATTCGATTCGTCGTGCCGAGGACGAGTCGCGAGGCCGCACTTGTCGCCCAGTTGCAGTACACGCTACTAGGCGAGTAGTTTCGCAACGACCTCGCCGGCGACGTCCGTGAGTCGAAAATCGCGGCCCTGGAATTTGAAGGTCAGCTTCGCGTGGTCGAAGCCGAGCAGGTGCAGGACGGTGGCTTGCAGGTCGTGGATGTGGACGCGGTCTTCGACGGCGTAGAAGCCGAGTTCGTCAGTGGCGCCAATGGTTTGGCCGGGCTTGATGCCGCCGCCGGCGAGCCACATGGCGTAGCCGTCCACGTGATGGTCGCGGCCGATCTGGTCGCGCGGTTCACCCATCGGCGTGCGACCGAACTCGCCGCCCCAGATCACGAGCGTGTCGTCGAGTAGCCCAAGTTGTTTCAGGTCTTTCACGAGTGTCGCCGCCGGCCGGTCTGTTTCGCGGCAAATTGCGTCGAGCGGCTTGCCCAGGTTCGTGTCGGTGTTGCCGTGATGGTCCCAGTCGGTGTGGTAGAGCTGGACGAACCGCACGCCGCGTTCGACGAGGCGCCGGGCCAGCAGGCAGTTGTTTGCGAACGAGACCTTGCCCGGCTCGGCGCCGTAGGCCGCGAGTGTCGCCTGCGTTTCGCCGGATAGGTCCATCAGCTCGGGGGCGCTCGACTGCATGCGATACGCCATTTCGTATGCCGCAATGCGCGTGGCGATTTCCGGGTCGCCGACGGCGTCGAGCCGAGCGGAGTTTAGCGCCTTCACCGCGTCGATGAACTCGCCCTGCTGCTGGTGGTTGATGCCTTTCGGATTGGCCAAGTCCAGGATCGGTTCCGGCCCGGCGAGAAACGGCACGCCCTGAAACGTGGTCGGCAGAAAGCCGCTGCCCCAGAGCGGCGCGCCGCCGCGCGGACCGCGCCCGCCGGACTGAAGCACGATGAAGCCGGGCAGATCGTCGCCGTCGCTGCCGATGCCGTACGTGACCCACGAACCCATGCTCGGCATGCCGAACCGCGTCGAGCCCGTGTTCACGAACAACTTCGCCGGGCCGTGATTGAAATTGTCCGTCGCCATGCTCTTCACGATCGCGATGTCGTCCACGATCGTGGCAAGGTGCGGCAGCAGGTCGCTCAATTCCGCGCCCGATTGACCGTGCCGCGCAAATGTGCGCCGCGTGCCCAGCAGCTTCGCGGTTCCTTTGATGAATGCGAATCGCTTGTTTTCGACGTACGACGGCGGCACGACTTGGCCATTCAGTTCCTGCAGCTTCGGCTTATGATCGAACAACTCCAACTGACTTGGCCCGCCGGCCATGAACAAGAAGATGACGTGCTTCGCCTTGGCCGGGAAATGCGATCGCTTAGGAGCCATCGGGTTGCCCGCTGATTTCGCCGATTCATCAGCGCAGAGCCATGAATCCGAAAGCAAGCTCGCCAGAGTGATCGATCCGAGGCCGACTCGGCACCGTTCGAAAAAGTGCCGGCGCGTTTGGGCACGGAGCCGTGTCGTTGCAGGTGAAACGTCGTTGGCGATTAGCATGTCCTATTTCTCAGTCGCGGCGGTGTCGAAGACGGCTCGAATCTCCTCTATGGTCTTGCGTGGGCGTGTCCGTGCCCGCGCTTCCGCATCAGTCAAGTAAGCCATGAATTCGGCATTCGATCGCAGGGCCGCGACTTCGCGATCTCCGTCATCTGCTGGTACGATGGCGAACCGCGTTTCGCCATCCGCCGTCAAGAAGACGACTTCGCCGCGGGCCGCCTCTTCGAGAAGCTGCTCGACGGTGACGGACTTCGAATCGAATGAGATGGATTTCATAGCGAGTACCTCGTTTCGTCGATCGTGAGCACGTTGAGCGTTTTGACGCCAATCGCCACGACAATCGCCGTCGCATGCTCACCATCGACATTGTAGAGCACTCGAATGTCTCCCACACGTAGCTGCCAAGCCGCTAGCGGATTTTCTCGCAACAACTTCCGATTGCGAGTCGGAACGGTCGGCTCGTGCGTCAGTTGCGGTTCGATCGCATCCAGCACAATGTTGCGATCGCGAGCCGTCATCCGGCCAAGTTGTCGTTCGGCATCCTCCGAGAACTCGATTGCAAACGGCATGGAGTAACTCCGTCACCGCCGCTCGTTTGCTGTCCACTCACTCACGTCACTCACGCGTAATGAATTCGTCCAAGTTGATAAGCACGCGGGCCAGCGCGGTCCAGGCGGCCGCCTCGGTCGGGGCGGTGCCGTCTGGGAGCGGTTTCGGTGCGAGCGCTTCGGCCTCCGATTGGGCTTGCTCAAAACGGTTTCGCTGCGACCGATAGAACTCGGCGAGGTTTCGGCTCTCGTGTTCCAGCGGCTCGCGGGCGAGACAGGTGCGGAACGCGAATCGAATTCGTTCCGGGTCTGACGGCGGCCCTTCACGAAGCACGCGAGCGGCCAGCGCCTGCGCGACCTCGACGAACGCGCGGTCGTTGGCGAGCGTCAGGGCCTGAAGCGGCGTGTTCGAGCGCACGCGCCGCGTACAGGTCACGTTCGCGTCAGGGGCGTCGAATGTCGTCAAGAACGGATAAGGACTCGATCGCCAGAAGTAGACGTAGAGGCCGCGACGATATCGGTCCGGCCCGTCGGGTTCCTTCCAGAACTTAACCACCTGAGTGAATCGGTAGATGCCCTGCGGCTGCGGCGGGTACGTGCCAGGTCCGCCAATCTCACGCGACAGCAACCCACCGGCGGCCAACGCTACGTCGCGAATCGTTTCGGCTTCGAGCCGCGGCCGCGCTTGTCGAGCCAGCCACTTGTTGGTCGGGTCCTTTTCGGTCAGGTCCGAGCGGAACCGGGACGACTGCCGGTACGTAGCCGATGTGACGATGAGTCGATGCACGTGCTTCAGGCGCCAAGGAGAGTTGAGGGTTGAGGGTTGAGGGTTGAGGGCCGGAGTGCCGAATGCGGTCGGCGCGTCTTCGTTCTGACCGTCCACTCTTCCGCTCATGAACTCCGTTGCCAGCCAGTCGAGCAGTTCCGGGTGTGACGGCGGCGAGCCTTGTGTGCCGAAATCGTTCTCGGTTGCGACGAGTCCGGTGCCGAAATATTGCTGCCAGACTCGATTCACCGTGACGCGAGCGGTTAACGGGTTGGCCGGGTCCACGAGCCAGCGCGCGAAGTCGAGCCGGTTGGCCCGGTCGCCGGCCGGGCGAATGGCGGGGAGCACGGCGGGCACGCCGGGATCGACGCGATCGCCCGGACGCAGGAAATCGCCGCGCAAGTGCACGTGCGTTTCGCGCAACTGCTTGCGTTCCTGCATCACGAGCGTCGTCGTGACCGCCGATTTCAATTGCTTGTGCAGCTCTTTCAACTCCGCGACGCGGCCGGCGATCGGGATTCGCTCTTTGTCCACTTTGTTGAATTCTTCGCGAACGATTTTCTTCTGGGCGTCGTTGCGCTTGTCGGGTGCCACTTCCAGCGCGTCGCGCACGACAGCCGGCAGAGAAACCACGTCACGCGGCGCGGAAGTGACTGAAACGCGGAATCGGCCGAGCGCGTAGTGTGCCCGCGCGTGCTGCAACGCGATGACGAGGCGCAGCGCCGAGTCGGACTTGATTTCGTCCGAGAAGGTAAACTCGGCCGTGCGGTTCACATTCATGCCCTGGCCGGGGAGTTGACCGGGCACGTTGATCGCCCAGCCGGTGTTCGCATTGCCGTCGATCGCGGCGGCAACCGGATATTTGTCCTGAGAATAATCGGCCGTCGCGACTGCGATCACGACCGGCGTCAGGTCAACCGACGACCCCTCACTCCGGCCCTCTTTCTGGACGGGAGAGGGAGTTGAAGCATTGCCGACGCCTGCCGTGGCGACTCGGAATTCGCTGAGCACGAAATTCCCGTTGCTGGCCAGGCCCGGTCCGCCGTGCGGCAGGCTGTCGTGCGTCAGCGTTTCGAGTCGCACGGCGCTGATTCCGGCGGCGAGCGCAGCGGGGACGTCGACGACGATTACATAACTGTCGTGCTCCGGCAGCTTGCCACCCACGACCAACGACCGGTCATCGAGTTTCGTGATTGTCGCCCCGCCCTCCGAGCGAGATTCGACCGGGTCGAGCACCGTCCACTCAACCGCCAGCCGGCCGGCGAACAACTTCTCCCAGTCCGAATGGCGCGTACCCGAATTCTCCTCGACCATTCCGAGCCGCTTTTCCGCCTCGGCGATCTCCGCGACGAGCGCCGGCTCCTCCTTCGACTGTTGCGTTGTCGGCACGGGCAACGCCGGCTCGTCCGCATTGTTGAGCAACGCGAAGACATGGTAGTACTCACGCTGCGAAATTGGATCGTATTTGTGATCGTGGCAACGGGCACAGCCGAGCGTCAGACCGAGAAACACCGAGCCCGTCGTGCTGACGCGGTCCGCAATCGCTTCGACCCGATACTGCTCCGGGTCCGTCCCGCCCTCCTCGTTCTTCTGCGTGTTGCGATGAAAACCCGTCGCGATAACCTGGTCCAGCGACGGATCGGGCAGCATGTCGCCAGCGATTTGTTCAACCGTGAATTGGTCGAACGGCATGTCGCGATTTAGCGCGTCGATCACCCAATCGCGATACTTCCAGATCGAGCGAGCCCCGTCGATCGTGTAGCCGTTCGAGTCGGCGTAGCGCGCGGCGTCGAGCCAGTGCCGGCCCCAGCGTTCGCCGTAGTGCGGTGACTCCAAGAGCCGGTCCACGAGTCGCTTGTAGGCGTCCGGCCGCGCGTCGGCGAGAAACTCGTCAACCTCTTTGATCGAAGGTGGCAGGCCGAGCAGGTCGAGGCTCAGCCGCCGGATCAGCGTCGTGCGGTCCGCTTCGGGCGACGGGCGAATGCCCTCCTCCTCCAGCCGCGCGAGCACGAACCGGTCGACCGGGTTTCGTGCCCAAGCCGGATTTGCCACGTTGGGCTCCGCGGGACGAACCGGCGGGACGAAGGCCCAATGCGTTTTGCGCGGCTGGTCGCCGGGCAGCCCGGCCGAAAAGGCCAGCGCGAGCATCAGGGTCAGCAGCGTCACGACGCGTTTGGTCGAAACGATCGTCTTCATTGCGAGGCCACTCGGGCATGCGGCGGGATAGCGGGCAAGTCCCACATATTAAAGCATTCTGTCGCCCGATTGAAAAGCAAGCATTTCGAGGCGCCGCAGAAATCGCGTGTGTTGCCGACGACGATCGATCGCGGTTGTCCTTGGTCGGCCAGCGACTTGATGTCGTACACGGCAGGATGTTCAATGGAGCCGAATGCCGGCAGGGGCCGTCAATCGCAGCGGAGTCGTGAACCTCGTAGGAACTTCAGCGACATGACCAAACCGCTCATCGTTATTCCGGGTGACGACCCGGTGCAGGTTGCCGGCTCGCCGCATCTCGAGCGGTTGCGGCCGTTCGGCGAGGTCGTGCTATATCGCGACCGGCCGCGCGACGACGCGGAGAAGATTCGCCGGGCAGCGGAGGCCGAGGTGCTCATCAATTCGCGCAGCGCAGTAAAGTGGCCGGGGACCCTGCTGCGTCAGTTGCCGAAACTGCGCTTCATCACGGTCTGCGGCATCGGTACGGACGCAATCGATCTTGCGGCGGCGCGCGAGTTGGGGGTCGTCGTGTCAAACATTCCGGGGCGGACCGCGGCGATCGTGGCGGAGCACGCGCTCGCGCTGATGCTCGCCGTGGCGCGGAAGCTCGCCTTTCAAACGGCGGAACTCAAGGCCGGCCGCTGGACGAACGCGGACATGATCTACCTCGGCGGCAAAACTCTTGGCGTGATCGGCACCGGAGCGATCGGCCGACGCATGATCGAACTAGGCCGGGCGATCGGCATGCACGTGATCGCGTGGACGTTTCACCCATCGCACGAGCGGGCCGCGGAGTTGGGTGTAGAATTTGTGGAATTGGACGACTTGCTGCGCCGCAGCGACGTGGTGAGCGTCCATGTTAAACTCACGCCGGAGAGTCGCAGCTTGATCGGCCGCCGCGAACTTGCACTCATGAAGCCCAGCAGCATCCTTGTGAACACGGCCCGCGCGGCGATCGTGGACTCCGGTGCAATGATTGACGCGCTCAGAGGCGGGCAACTCGCCGGAGCGGGGCTCGACGTTTTCGACACCGAGCCGCTGCCGGCCGATCATCCGATCTTGCGTTGCGAGCAGGTCGTGCTCACGCCGCACAACGCCGACCAAACGCCGGAAGGATTCGATATCCTGAACGGCGGCGTCGTGGATAACGTGATCGCGTTCTTCGAGGGGCGGCCGCAATACGTCGTCACGTGACGCGCGAGGACTCAGTCGGTCGCTTCGGCCTTCGGCTCAGGAAGGAACAGTCCGAGCACGAGCCCGATGACCACGATCGCCAGGCCGACGCAGCCGGCGGCTTTGGCTACGTGCATCGGTAGCACGGGACCGTCGGCGAGCATCGGGGCGACGAGATTTGTGGTCAGGAACGCCGCGCTGGTGCCGATCATGCGGCCGCCCACGTTGGTCGCGAAGCTGCCCCCCGTGGCACGCAGGTGAAGCGGGAAAACTTTCGGCAGGTACTCGCCGAAATAGCTGAATTGAGCGACCGTGACGAAGCCAACCAGCGCGATGCCCCACGCGAACACGTCGGCACCTTGCTTGAACAAGTAGAAATACGCGAGCGGCACGGCCACGAGGCCCGGCACTTGAAAGAGACGCAAGAGCAGCCGGCGCGGAATGGCCGCAATCACCAGCAGCGCCAGCGCGATGCGGCCGGCGAGTCCGCCGAGTTCCTGATAGAGTTGCACCGAGTTCGCCTTTTCCTTGACGATCTTGTCGAACGGCGCCTGCTTCGCGCGATTCGCCTTAACCTTCTCGACGATTTCCTTGCGCTCCGGCGAGCCCGGCTGCGTTTGATCGAACTGCTTGTTCAACTCGGCGGCTTCCTTGCGCATTGGGGCCAGCTCTTTGTTTTGTGCAGCCAACTCCGGCAGGCCCGGCGCGATGCGGAGCGGCGTGAGTTGCAATGCCCCGAACGCGACGCCGTACGCGCAAGCCGATAGGCCCGCCGTGATCAGCGTCACGCGGCGCAGTTCCGGCGAGAAGATTGCCGCGAAGCTCGGCCGCTTCAGCGTGCCGGCCCGCTTGCGGTCGCGCCACACCTGCGATTCGGGAACGAACGGCAGCAACAGCGCGATCGGGAGCGCCGGCATGAGGCCGGTCATCAGAAGATATCGCCACGTGGCGGGGGCGGTCGCACCGAGCGCTAGCGGCAATCCCATCGCCGGCAGATCGGCCGCGTGCGCCACGATCCACACGTTGACGCCCGTCACCATCAGCCCGCCGACCGACGCGAACGCCTGCGTGATTCCAAGCCATTTTTCCTTTTGCGATTTCTCCTGAAACACTTCGGCGAGCCAGGTGATCGCCGCCACGAACTCGACGCACACGCCGATGAACGTCGTGCAGCGGAAGAAAATGAACAGCCCGAGATTCGTGCTGTACGCCGCGAGCATCGGCGAAAACGAATACACGAAGATGGCCGACGCCATCACGAACTTGCGGCCCAGCCGGTCCGTGAGCCAACCGCCGAGCAGCCCGAAGACGCCGCCGCACAGCGCACTGATCCACAGCAGCCGGCCCGTCCAGTCAGTCACGCTCGGATGGTTCAGCGGTACCTGCAACATTTCCGCAATCGCCGGCGGCGCGGCCAGCGGCGTCATCAGCAACTCGTACGTGTCGAATGCGAAACCGATCGAGGCGATGACGATGATTAGCCACTGCACGCCGGTGAGGCGCGTGGTGGATTGGCCGCTTTCGTCCATGGAGAAGTCCGATCGTTCGGTTGGTCCAGTCGGGGCAGCATCGTAGCCGGAGCCGTCGCAACACTCAACCCGCGCACCCGCCGCGATTTGGTCAATAGATGAAGGCGACCGACGAATTGAAGGAGACGACGAATGATCGCCTCGCATGTGTTCTATCCATTCGTCGTCTCCCTCAATTCGTCGTACTTTCTTTTGTCCAGCGGTTGACGGCCCGATCGCTGGCGCGTCCCGTTGCCCCTCAAACGAAGTCGGACGAGCTTCTAGTTTCCTACTTGCTGCGGCGGCGCCATTGCCGCCAGCGCGATCAGCACGACGCCGGCGAAAGTCAGCGCAATCCCGCCAAGGTAAACGAAAATGAGCGCGATGGACGCGAGCAGGCCGACCGGCCGGACAACAGCTTGCTCGTAAACCTGCCGCATTAAGGTCGCGATTCCAAGCGGCTGGGACTGCAATTTGCCCTTCGGCAGCGGAACGCACGTCTGAAACAAATCTCGAAGCACGGTGTCGGCGGCGTCGATGATTCGCGCGGGCAGCGCGGACCAGCGGCGGCGTGTCTGAGCCGCAAACCCCGCGACTCGAAAGCGATTGGGCACCATCAGAAGCCCGATACCACCCAACCCAGCCAGCACATACGCTTGTCCCCAGACGCCGAGCGCGATTACGGCGATCGACGCGGTCGCGAGGAAGAGTGCCTCGAGCACGCGCTGCCGAGAAAAAATCACGATATTGAGAAACCGGCCGCCGTCGAGCGGGACCAGCGGCAACAAATTGAATCCGTTGACGAGCACCAGCCACCACGCGACGCTGCCAACCGTCGCGTTGCGAAGGACCAAGTTGGCGACGAGCAGAGCGAATCCCAGAACGATCCCCGGCAGCGGCCCGAGCAGGACGACGATCGCCTGTTGCCACTGCGGCACACCTTCCTTCTTGCCGGCCGCCGCGCCGCCGAAAAACGGAATGAAGAATATCTTGAGGTCGCGGTAGCCGAACATCTTCATGCCGAGCCAGTGGCCCAATTCGTGAAAGAAGATGACTCCCGCGACAATTGCCGCCTCGAGCGGCGCCTGCTTTCCGCGTCCCGCCAAAACAAACAGCACGAGAGACGCCACGAGCCAGAGTGCACCGCCGCCGGCGCTCGGTTCCGGCTGGCGCAGTATCCGCGTTGTCTGCGAATAGAGCGACTCTTGCTCGTCCGAAAACACCGGCTCGAGCGGAACGTCCGCCGCGTCGGTCTCGCCTATCGTGACGATCGACGAAGCCAGCACGTCCGGCCCGAACGCGTCGCCGCCAAACACTGGCACGCGACAGATTGGACAGACGCCCTGATCGTTCGGCAAGAGTTGCGCTCCACAGCGCGAACAAACGAGAACCGGCATGCGACGATCCTCAAACGAAAACGAATCCTCGGTCGATCGACACGTCCAACTTATCGCCGAACTCGCGGCGATGCGATGCCTTGTCGTCGGTTTTTCCAGCAACGCGCCGGTCGGTTGGCTGCATCGGCGTCGTTGTCCTATCGAACGGCGGCAATTAGAATCCGGCGAGACCATGAAGATCGCCTATATCACGGCCGGCGCGGGCGGCATGTATTGCGGCAGTTGCCTGCGCGACAACGCGCTGGCGCGGGCACTGCTCAATCGCGGCCACGACGTGTTGCTCGTGCCGACTTACACGCCGACCAAGACGGACGAGCCAAACGTCAGTGTGCCGCAGGTGTTTCTCGGCGGCATCAACGTTTACTTGCAGCACAAGTCGGCGATCTTTCGGCACACGCCGTGGTTCGTCGATCGCTGGCTCGACTCGCCGCGACTCTTGAACTGGGCGGCGAACCGTGCGATCAAGACGGACGCGGCAGATCTCGGCGCGCTGACCGTGTCGATGCTTCGCGGCGAGGAGGGTCCGGATCACAAAGAGTTTCGCAAACTTGTGGATTGGCTGGCCGGCGAGGTGAAGCCCGGGATCGTCGATATCTCGAACGGGCTATTGATCGGCGTGGCCGCGCCGCTGCGCCGCGCGCTCGGCGTGCCAGTGCTCTGCACGCTATCCGGCGAAGATCTCTTCCTCGACGGCCTGACGGAGCCGTGGCACTCGCAGGCGATCGAATTGCTCCGCGCCCGCGTGGCCGATGTGGACGGTTTCATCACGTTCAGTCACTTCTACGCCAGCGTTATGATCGAGCGACTGCGTATTCCAGAATCGAAGGTCTTCCAAGTGCCACTGGGAATCACGATGGACGGGCACGGGGACAGGGGGCAGGGGTCAGGGGACAGGGGACAGGGATCGAAACCGATGACGATCGGCTACTTGGCTCGCATCTGTCCGGAAAAGGGATTGCACGTATTGTGCGAGTCGTTTCGATTGCTGCGTCAGCAACCGAGATTTGAGGCGTGCCGGCTGCGGGTTGCCGGGTATCTCGCCCCGGGCGACCGGCCGTATTTTGACGAACTACAGCGACAGATCGCCGCGTGGCGACCTGGGTGCCCGACCGATTCCTTCGAGTACATCGGCGAGCCGGACCGCGCGGGCAAGATTCGATTCCTCCAATCGCTCGACGTGTTCAGCGTGCCGACCGTGTACCGCGAGGCGAAGGGCTTGCCGGTGCTCGAAGCGTGGGCCAACGGCGTGCCCGTAGTCCAGCCGTGGCACGGCGCGTTCACGGAACTCGTCAACGCCACGGGGGGAGGCGTACTGGTACCGCCCAACGACCCGAAGGCTCTCGCCGACGCGATCGCACAACTACTCGACAACCCGGTCCTGCGACGAGAACTCGGCCAGCGCGGCCGCGAAGCCGTCGTGCGACTGTACACGGCCGACCGAATGGCCGAAGCCACGCTGGCGGTCTATCAAAAGATAAATGAAGAATTTCGAACAAGGAATGTCGAATGACGAAGGAAAGCGAAGCTCTTACTTCAACATTCGACATTCGACGTTCCTTATTCGACATTCTGCTTCCGGCTACGCATCGCCATTGCCTCGCGTATCGCGGTCGGTAAGATTCAGCAACCCACGAAGCGAACACGATGCCCTCCGAATACCGTACAACCCGCCGCATCGAATGGGCCGACACGGACACGGCTGGGATCATTCACTTTTCGCGCTACTTTTGTTTCATGGAAGAGGTCGAGCACGAGTTCCTGCGGTCGCTCGGGCTGAGTTGCATCATGGAGCGCGACGGCCAGCGGATCACGTGGCCGCGCGTGAGCGCGTCGTGCGATTTCATCAAGCCGGTACGATTCGAAGACATGGTCGATGTGAACCTCACGGTCCAGCGAAAGGGCCAGAAGTCGCTCACGTTTGGTTTCACGTTTAGCCACAACGGCGTCGAAGTTGCGCGTGGCCAGGTGGTCACGGCCTGTTGCCGCATCGATGCGCACGGTCTGACGGCCATTCCAATTCCTGAGTTCGTTAGTTCATTGATCGAACAGGGACCGAAGACATGAAGAATCTCACGCAGAGGCGCGACGCTCGCAGAGAAAGTTCGGAGACGAGTTGGTCACGAGACGAACGGAAACCGACGCTGCGACCGCGCGTCTTCTTCTTCATCTGCGTGCTGTGCGCCTCTGCGTGCGACCCTCTTCTCTGCATCGCCGACGACTGGCCGCAATGGCGCGGGCCGCGGCGAGACGGCGTCGCGACCGGCTTCAAGCTGCCCGCCGCGTGGCCGACGGGCGAACTGAAACCGGTCTGGAAAATCGCGCTCGGCGACGGCTATTCGTCGCCAGTAATCGTGGGTGGCAAACTCTTCACGCACGACCGAGAGGGCGACGACGAGTTCGTGTACTGCCTCGACGCTGCGACCGGCAAGCAGATCTGGCGGTTCGGCTACCCCGCGCCGTACAAGATGCACGACGCGGCGCTCGGCCACGGACTAGGTCCAAAAGCAACGACAACCGTTTCGGCCGGCCGCGTGTACGCGTTCGGCATTTCGAGCATCCTGACCTGCCTCGACGCGGACACGGGCAAGCCGGTTTGGCAGCACGATCTCAAGACTGAGTACGGCGCGGGGCCGGCCGAATTCGGCACGGCGGGCAGCCCGCTCCTGGACGGATCGCTCGTCATCGTCCCGGTCGGCGGCAAGAAGGGCGGCTCGGTGATGGCGTTCCACGCGAAGGACGGTTCGCATGCGTGGACGGCCGTGCCGAACGAGAAGCCGTCGTTTAGTTCACCGATCGCGGCCGAACTCGGCGGCGTGCGGCACATCCTCACGTTCACACAAAAGAGTTTCGTCGGGCTCGACGCCCGGAACGGAAAGGTTTTGTGGAAGTATTCGTTCACGACCGACTACGACCAGAACACGGTGACGCCGGCCGTGGTCGGCGATATCGTGATTGCGTCGGGCGTCAGCAGATTCGCATTCGCGCTCAAAGTCGAAAAGAGCGGCAACGGCGTGAAGATGTCCGAGGTGTGGAAGAATCGCGATCAGCGAACGTATATGTCGTCGCCGGTCGTGGTCGGCGAACACGTTTACGGCCTCGGCGGTGAGGGCGCGATGGTCTGCGTCAACATCGCGACCGGGAAAACTAATTGGAAGGGCGGCGAATTCGGCGAATACTGCTCGGTCGTCGTCGCCGGCGACCGGCTCTTGATCCTCGACACGGCTGGCCAACTCACGGTCGTGAATGCCGATCCCACGAGTTACCGGGAACTCGGCCGCTCGAGAGTGAGCGCCGGCAAGTCGTGGTCGCACCTCGCGCTCGTCGGCAGCCGCATCTTCGTGCGCGATCGGCAGAATCTCGCGTGCTTTGAACTCGATGCGTCGCGTGCCCAGTGACCGATACTCGGTACTGAGTACTGAAGTACTTCGCAATCGAGAGCGCGGATCAAATGATCGATGACAAATTACCTTCAACAATTAACGGACAGACTCATGCAGGGGCTTGTCCGCACGCCGGAAGACTTTCGTTCGCTTCATCGAGGCTACTTGCGCTCAGCGCAGAACTCCGATGGTGGCTGGTCGGGCCGCGAGGGCGGTTCCGACTTGTACTACACGTCGTTCGCACTGCGAGGCCTGGCAGTACTGGGCAACCTGGCCGACCCGACGACCGGCCGGGCGGTAGAGTTTCTGCGCACTCGGCTGCTTCAACCGGCCAGCGTCGTGGATTTCATGTCGCTGTTGTACTCGGCCCGGCTGATTCAATCCGCCGGCGGCCCGGACGTTCTCTCTGAAAACTCGACCGACTGGCCCACACGCGTGGCCGCGGCGCTCGAATCGTTCCGCAAGCCCGACGGCGGCTACGCCAAGGCGACCGAGGGCACCGCCGGCAGCACGTACCACACGTTTCTCGTAGCGCTCGCATACGAACTGATTGGCCTGCCTCTGCCCGACTCGTCGCGCGTAGTCGAATTCATTCGCGCGCGTCGCCGCGACGACGGCGGCTTCGTTGAAGTCGCCCCCGCCCGCCGCGGCGGCACGAATCCCACTGCTGCGGCCGCCGCCGTCCTCCTAATTTTCGACTCGCTCGACGACTCCGCGCGCGACGCCACCGCCGAATTCGTCGCGCGAATGCAATCGCTCGACGGCGGCCTGCAGGCCAACGACCGAGCCCCGCTCGCCGATCTGCTCTCCACCTTCACCGGCCTCGTCACGCTCACGGACCTCGGCGCCGCCGATCGCATCGACCGCGAGCAACTTCTCCACTTCGTCCAATCCGTCGAACTCCCGTCGGGCGGATTCCGCGGCGGCCTCTGGGACGACGCGGCCGATGTCGAATACACGTTTTACGGATTGGGCACGATCGGGCTACTTCGGTCAGCCGTCTCGATCAGTTAGACTGACCCGCAACATGACCACGATGCTTGAAGTCAGCGACCTTAAGAAGGAATACCCGACGCGCGGCGAACCGCTCGTCGTGCTGCGTGACACGTCGCTGGAATTAGCCGCCGGCGACGCACTCGCGGTCATGGGCCCGTCCGGCTCCGGCAAGAGCACGCTGCTGCACATCCTTGGCACGCTGGAGCGGCCGACGGCCGGTTCGGTTCGCATCGGCGGCGCGGACCCGTTCGCACTGACCGATCGCGAGCTGGCCGCGTTTCGCAATCAGAAAATCGGCTTTGTGTTTCAAGACCACCACCTGCTGCCGCAATGTTCGGCACTGGAGAATGTGCTGATTCCGAGCATCGCCCGCGCTGGCGGCGCCGATTCCGACAAAGTCGAAGATCGCGCGGCGGAGTTGCTCGCGCGCGTCGGGCTGTCGGGTCGGCGCGACCACCGCCCGGCCGAACTTTCCGGCGGCGAGCGGCAGCGCGTCGCAATTGCGCGGGCGTTCATTAACCGGCCGACGCTCATCTTGGCCGACGAGCCGACCGGAAACCTCGACCGCCAGGCGGCACAGGCCGTGGCCGACTTGTTCTTCGAACTGCAACGGGCGGAAGGGGCGACGATGATCGCGGTGACGCACAGCGCGGAACTCGCGTCGCGTTTTTCGCGCCGGGCGGAGTTGATTGACGGACGACTCGTGTTATGACCTCGCGTCGCGTTCTCAGGAATAGCTTGATGTTCCACTGGCGGTCGCACGTGGCGGTCGCCTTGTGTGTCGCCGCCGGGACAGCCGTGCTGACCGGTGCGCTGCTCGTCGGCGATTCAATGCGCGGCAGCCTGCGCGACATCACGCTCGATCGGCTCGGCCGCGTGGATTTCGCGTTGTCGTCGCAGCGATTGTTCGATCGTGACCTGGCCAGCCGGTTTTACGCCGGGATGAAAATCTGCTGGGAGGACTCGCGCGACGAACCTGGCGGCGACCTCGCGGAACCGGCGCTGCTGCTCCGTGGCAGCGTGGCGCGGGTTGATGATTCGGGGCAGGAAACCAGCCGAGCTGGGCGAGTTCAAGTTTGCGGCGTCAATAAGACGTTTTGGGAATTGAATCGCGCGGGCAAGCCGCCGGCTTGGTCGGCCAACTGGGACGCTGCGACTCGAAGTGATTCGGTTGTTCTGAACGAATCGCTCGCTCGCGAAATTGGTGTCTCGGTGGGCGACACGGTGCTCGTCCGCGTCGAAAAACCGAGTGAGATTCCGCGTGAGGCGGTGCTCGGCCGCAAGGACGATCTGCTCGTAACGCTGCGTCTGCCCGTATCGCAGATCGTGTCTGCCACCGAGTTCGGAGATTTCAAACTCGATGCGAGTCAGCGATCCGCGCGCAACGTGTTTTTGCCGCTGGACCGGCTAGCCGAGGCCATCGGACACGCCGGCCAATCAAACACGCTGTTCGTCAGTGCGATTGCTTGGGACCGCGAAGCCGCACGAACGCCCTCGGAGGAGGTCACGTCGAACATTCTAAGCTTCTTTCATCGAGCGCTCGCGGACGAAGTCCGACTCGACGATTTTGGTCTTCGGACTCGTATTAGCGCGACGCGCGGTTACGTCTCGCTGGAGAGTCGCCGCATGGTGCTCGATCCGGCAGCGGCCAACGCAGCCGTTGAAACTGCACGCGAGCTGGAACTCAGGGTCGCGCCAACGTTGGCGTACCTCGCCAATTCGATCAGTGCCGTGTCGGATGATTCGGGAGATCTTCGATCGGTCCCGTACTCTGTCGTCGCTGCGTTTCCGATTGAACCGACGCCGCCGTTCGGCCCGCTGCGACACAGCGAGGGCGAGCCGGCCGACGAACTCGGCGACGACGAGATTCTGCTCAACACGTGGGCGGCCGACGACCTGAACGTCCGCGCCGGCGATCACGTGAAACTCAACTACTACGTTGCCGAGCCGTCACAGCCGTTTGAGACCGCCGGCGCGACGTTTCGCGTGCGCGGCGTCGTCGAAATCGAGGGCGTCGCCGCCGACTCCGGCCTCGTGCCCGAGTATCCGGGAATCACCGACGCGAAGCGGTACTCGGACTGGGACCCGCCGTTTCCGATGGACTTGAAGCGCGTGCGGCCGAAGGACGAGGAGTACTGGCAGAAACACCGCGCGACGCCGAAGGCATTCGTGTCGCTCGCGACCGGCGAGCGGCTGTGGGGAAGTCGGTTCGGCAAGTGGACGTCGATTCGGCTGGCGAGCAGTTCGCCGTCCGCGCCACTTGGCGAGTTGCAGGCGAGTTTCGAGAAGGCTCTGCTCAAACACCTTCGGCCGGAGCAGTTCGGTCTCGCGTTCCGCGCGGTGCGGGCCGAAGGACTGGCGGCGTCGCGCGGCGGCACGGACTTCGGGTGGCTCTTTCTCGCGTTCAGTTTCTTCCTGATCGTGTCGGCCGCGATCCTTATCGGGCTTGTGTTTCGGCTCGGCGTAGAGCGGCGAGCGAAGCAAGTCGGGCTGCTACTCGCATTGGGCTTCGATCAAAGCGGCGTGCGACGGTTGCTCATCGCCGAGGGTCTGATCGTCGCCGTGCTCGGCACGGTGGTCGGATTGGCCGGCGCGGTCGGCTATGCGTGGCTCGTGATGGCCGGCCTGCGAACGTGGTGGTTTGCGGCAGTGGGCACGCCGCTGCTGCGGTTGCACGTGCCGCCATCGACGCTCGCGATCGGCGCGGTTTGCGGCTTGATACTCGCCGCACTCGCTATCACGATTTCACTTCGTGGTCTGATGAGGCTGACTCCGCGCGCCCTACTGTCCGGAAGCGTGTTCGAGTCGCTCGGTCGGGCGCGTTCAATCGGTCGACTTGCCCGCGTCTCCGTCGTGACCGTGGCCGTTTTCTGCATCTTCGTAGCGTTCATGTTCCAAAGTGAATCGCCGCTGGTCTTTTTCATCTTCGGCGCCGTCATGTTGATTACCTTGCTGACGTTCGTTGCCGCACGCATGGATGCAACCGATCAGCAACCAGTTCGCGGCAGTGGGGTTTGGGCGGTCGCGCGGCTGGGCGTCCGAAACGCGTACGGGCACCGCGGCCGAAGCGTGCTAACCGCGGGACTCGTAGCTTTCGCCACGTTCGTGATCGTGGCCGTCGGGGCAAATCGACGAAACGACGAGTCATCGCGCTCGGCACGCGGCGAAACGCGGTTGGTCGCCGAAACGTCCGTGCCGCTGCTTCACGATCTTAACACCGCAGCCGGCCGACGTGAACTCGGTCTGCCCAAAGACAGCGAATATTGGCTGAGCGGCGTGACCGTGTCGCGGTTTCGGGTCAAAGAGGGCGAAGACGCGAGCTGCCTGAATCTCTACCAGCCGACGCGGCCGCGCATCTTGGGCATGCCGGACGAAGCGTTGATGCGGGGAATTATCAAACAAGATGCCGATGGAGATGTCGTTCCGGCGATCGGCGACGCGAACTCGGTGAAGTGGATCCTGCACCTGGGCCTCGGCGACCGACTGCCGATCACCGCGGAAGACGGGCAGTCGGTCGATCTTCAAATCGTCGGACTTCTCGAACGCAGTGTTTTCCAGAGCGAGTTGCTGATTTCCGAAGCGAACTTTCGCAATCTCTTCCCAAGCCAGGCGGGCTATTCGTATTTCTTGATTGAATCGAAGACTCTTCAACCCTCGACCCTCATTGATCCACTCTCGACGCTCCTCGAACAGCACCTGAGCGACTACGGTTTCGATGCCACGTCGGTCGCCGATCGTCTTGCCGAGTACCACGCGGTCGAAAACACGTATCTCGCGACGTTTCAAATGCTCGGCGGGCTTGGCCTGATGCTGGGCACACTCGGCTTGGGCGCGGTGTTGCTGCGCAGCGTGCTTGAGCGACGCGGCGAGTTGGCGTTGCTCTTGGCCGTGGGTTTTCGGCCGGCGTCGTTGGCGTGGCTCGTGCTGGCGGAGACGGGCTACCTGCTCGCCGTTGGGTTGGCGACCGGCACGGTTTCCGCCGTCGCGGCGGTGACGCCGCATCTGCTCATGCACTCGGCCGAAGTTCCGTGGGGCTCGCTGTTCGGGACCCTCGTGCTCGTTTTGGCGTTCGGCCTTCTGTCGTCTGGTGCCGCAGTGCTTGCGACGCTGCGGACTCCCCTGTTGCCCGCGCTGCGGTCGGAATAAAATCGGCCGCGCTCCAATACACTCAACACGAATGACCACAAAGGACTCGCATCCAATGCCGACCGGCGACACCAACCAACCCAGCATAGCGTGGCTGCTGTTCGCCCTCATGACCGTGGTGTCGTGGGGCGTGTACGGAATTCTTTTGCACATGGGATCAGGTGCGATGGGTTCGCCGGCCGATCCGAACACGCGATACAAGGCGTTTCTGTTCGTCGGCGTCGCGTATTTTCTCACCGCGATCCTCGCACCGATCGGACTGCTCGTGGCGAACAAGGCCGATTGGAACATGCCGGTGGCGGGCATGGGCTGGTCGCTGGTCGCGGGCATCGTCGGCGCGGTCGGCGCGTTTTGCGTGCTGCTCGCGTTCGGCACCGCGCCGAAGCCGACGGTCGCGTACGTGCCCGTGATCATGTCGATCATCTTCGCCGGCGCGCCGATTGTGAACTCGGTCGTTGCCACGACGAAAGACCACAACTGGTCGAATGTCCGTTGGCCGTTCCTACTCGGCATTGTGTTGGCCGCCGCGGGCGGTAGTCTCGTGACGCTGTACAAACCGGCGTCGAAACCGCACGGCCCCGCGGCAGCGAGTGCACCGAGTACGCCGCCCGGCGCGCCCACGCCACAGCCGTGAACGAGCGATTCTCATGCTTTCGTGGCTGTTCCGGCGACTGAGCGGGCGGCCGGCCTTTCGCATCTACGGCAATGGCCGATCGGAGGCGGGCTGGCGCGAGGTCGCCGTGCTGGCGACGAGTCGCCGCAACCTCACGAGCCGCTGGCCGTTTTTCGGTGGCACGTGCATCACCTGGACGCCGCGGATCATCGCGGTTGGCTGGGACTTTGCGGAGTCGGTACTGCACGAACAGATGGCCGCGCCGGCGTCGCGCGAGAATCCGGTCGAAGTTGCCGGCGGCCGACTGCGCGACGCCGAGCGGCGCGCGGCGGTGGACAGTTCGAGCTTCGCGCGGGCCAGCGAGATCCTCGCCCACGAATGCGGCCACACCGCGCAGGCCCGCCGGTTCCGGCCGCTCTACCTGACGATCGGCGCGACGTTCACGTGGTGGCGCGAAGGCCCGCACTGGTGGAATTGGTTCGAGAACCAGGCGAGCGAAACCGGCCAGTTCGGTGGTATCATCTCGGGCAGTGTGCACCCGGACCTGTGGGCCGTCGTGCGACCGGACGACTCGCCTGACAATCGAACAACCGATTCGACATGATCGCGAACTTGACACCTGCTGACGCGATGGAACGCATCAACACGATCGTCTCGCACGCGTGGATGGTCCGCACGTTCCTGAAGCACGCGCCGGAGTTCGAGGACGACGTGGAGCGGATGGAAATCCCGCGCGAGATCTTCGACTTTGCCCGCGCGGTCGAAACCCGATTCGTCGAAAAAGACGCCGAAGGATTCCTCAAGATGGTCCGCAAGAAGCTGGGCAAACTCCGCGCGGCCGCCGAACGGTTCGCCGCCGAGCAGCCGGACATCTCGAACCACACTAATTTTCAGCAGGCGGCGAGTTCATTCACCGGATGTGTTCAGGCGATCCAAGAGATTCTCGATCAAACGTCAGCGACTCGTACTTCTGCCGAATGAGTCGTTCGACGAGCGGGCGCGGCCAATCTGGTGCGAAATCGATCGCGTGCCAAGCGTCGCGCAGACGCTCGACGAGCGATCGCATGTCGGTGGCGAGATTCCCGACGAACGACTGATGTTCGCGATGCTTGCGATGCGCGGGCTGACGGGGCGGTTCGCGCAAATACCGCGCGATCGCCTTGCAGTCAAAACTGTAAAGAACAGTTCCATGATGGAGCAAATGCGTCCGCTGCCGCCGCTGGGAATTGCCGCTGAATTTTCGGTCGCCAACTACCAAATCGCTCGGTCCCGCCCGGTTCGCGTTCGCGTCGATTGAACGGGTTGCGGTCAGGACTCGGCCTAGCACCAAGTCAAAGGACTCGGCAACGCCGATGAGGCGCCGATCGCGGCCGAATCGAAGCACGAGCGCGAAGTTCAGACAGCCCGGTCCAAGCAGCACGGTGCCGCCGCCACTCACGCGCCGCAGGATCGGCACACCGTCGGCGCGGCAGTTCTCGACGAACACGTCGTCTTCCACGCGGCAGTTCCTGCCGAGCACGACGAAGTAGGTCGGACTTTCCCAGACGCGAAGATATTCCGCGCGGCCGTCGGCCTCGGCGGTGACGAGCAGGGCCTCGTCGAGGGCGAGGTTTTCTTGAGGCGTCGGGAGCGTGAGGTCGAGGAATTGCACGGTTACTCGATGCAAGATTGATCCGCGCGGCACACGCTGACGAATAACTCATGGACTGTCGAGTCCGAGGTCATTTCCGGGTGAAAGGTGGCGCCGAAGATGTTTCTTGTCGCGACGAGCACCGGCTCGTTCTCGTGCCGAGCGAGCACGCGGACGCCGGGTCCGACGCGGACGATGCGCGGGGCGCGGATAAAGACCATTTCGAGCGGTACGTCGATGTCGCGTCCATCGTCGCAGAGCGTGCCGCGGGCCTCAAAGCTGTCGATTTGCCGGCCATAGCTGTTGCGCTCGACCGTGACGTCGAGCAGGCCGAGGCTGTGCTGAGCGGGATGCGTCACGTCCGTCGCGAGCAGAATCACGCCCGCGCATGTGCCGAAGATCGGTTTGCCGGCCGCGTGAAACTCGCGAATCGCCGGTTCGAAATTCCACGTCGCCATCAGCTTGAGCAGCGTCGTGCTCTCGCCGCCGGGGATGATCAAGCCGGATATTTCGTCAAGTTGCTCGGGTTTTCGCACTTCGACGGCCCGGCAACCGATGCGGTCAAGCACTCGGCCGTGTGCGGCGAAGTCGCCTTGCAGGGCAAGAATTCCAATGATCGGCGGTCGGCTGTCGGCCATCGGCTGTCGTCACCATCCGCGCGTCTGTAACAGCTCTTTCTCGTCCATCTGCCGCACGTCGAGCCCGCGCATCGGCTCGCCGAGTTCTTCGCTGACGCGAGCAAGGACGTCGGGGTCGTTGTAGTGGGTCGTGGCTTGCACGATGGCGACGGCGCGGCGGGCGGGGTCTTCGCTCTTGAAGATGCCGGAGCCGACGAAGACGGCCTCGGCGCCGAGCTGCATCATGAGCGCGGCGTCGGCCGGGGTCGCGATGCCGCCGGCGGAAAAGTTCGGCACGGGCAGCTTGCCCGTGCGGGCGATGAGACGCACGAGTTCGTACGGCGCGCCAAGTTCTTTCGCGGCGGTCATCAGCTCTTCGTCGCGGAGCGTCGTGAGTCGTTTCATTTCTGAGGTGATCGTCCGCATGTGCCGCACGGCCTCGACGATGTTGCCGGAGCCGGCTTCGCCCTTCGTGCGAATCATGGCCGCGCCCTCGCCGATGCGCCGCAGAGCCTCGCCCAAGTCGCGAGCGCCGCAGACGAACGGGACTTTGAACGCGAACTTGTCGATGTGAAACCGCTCGTCGGCCGGTGTCAGGACTTCGCTCTCGTCGATGTAATCGACGCCGAGCGACTGGAGAATCTGCGCCTCCACGAAGTGGCCGATGCGGGCCTTGGCCATGACGGGAATCGTCACGCATTTCATGATCTCGCGAATCTTTCGCGGGTTCGCCATGCGGGCCACGCCGCCGTCTTTGCGGATGTCGGCCGGCACGCGCTCGAGCGCCATGACCGACGTCGCGCCGGCGTCCTCGGCGATTTTCGCCTGCTCGGCGTTCGTCACATCCATGATCACGCCGCCTTTGAGCATCTCGGCCAGGCCGGTCTTGAGCCGCAGCGTGCCTGTGTGGTCGCCGTTACCTGACGACGTGTCCGCCATTTCTGGTGTCTCCTTGTTTAATCTGAACTCATCTTCATTCTAGGCAAGTTCGTTGCGGCATGTAGATGCATCGCATGGATTTCATTTTTTTGCGAACAGCTTTCATTTTGGCACGCGCGCGGTTCGCTGAAAAGACAAGGAATGGATTGGCAGGTTCGCGGCCGAGCTTGGTGATCGTGCCTGACGGCGATTAAGATGTCTGCTACATGATTCACAAGCGCCGATTGTCGAGCCGACGCAGCGAAGTGGTGTCGCCGTCAACGAACGCCACGCGCGACGGTGACTCCGTGCCACGATTGCGTGCGGCGCAGTTGCGCAGATTTCGCGCGATGGCCCGAGCCGTGCTGCCGACGAACCGATTCTACGCGGCGAAGTTCGCGGGGGCGAGCGTCGATCCGCGGCGAGTGCGGTCGCTCCATGAATTCGCCAAGTTGCCGTTCACGACGAAACAGGAATTGCTCGCCGATCAGTCCGCGCAACCGCCGTACGGGACGAACCTGACGTTTTCGCTCGGCCGTTACAGCCGGTTGCATCAATCGTCCGGCACGGCGGGCGCGCCGCTGCGCTGGCTGGACACGCCAGAGAGTTGGGACTGGTTCCTCGGCTGTTGGCAAACGATCTACGACGTGATCGGCCTGCGGCTTGACGATCGGCTGTTTTTTCCGTTTTCGTTTGGGCCATTCTTGGGTTTTTGGGGGGCGTTCGAGGGGGCCGCGCGGCGGGGCAATCTCTGCCTGCCCGGCGGCGGAATGACATCGGCCGGTCGGCTGCAATTCATGATCGAGAATCGCGCGACGATCGTCGCGTGTACGCCGACCTACGCGCTGCGGCTGGCGGAGGTTGCGGAGCAAGAGCGCATTGATCTCGCCGGCTCGCCGGTGCGGGCGATCATTGTCGCGGGCGAACCGGGCGGCAACATTCCGGCCACGCGAACGCGGATCGAATCGGCATGGGGAGCTCGCGTGTTCGATCACACGGGCATGACGGAAATCGGCGCACTCGGCATCGAGTGCATTCCGAATCCTGGCGGCGTTCATTTGATTGAGACGGAGTGCATTCCGGAGGTGATCGATCCCGCGACTTGCAAACCGGCCTCGCCGGGCCAGGCGGGCGAACTCGTGCTGACAAATCTCGGCCGCTGGGGCAGCCCGCTCATTCGCTATCGAACTGGCGACCTGGTGCGCGTCGATCCGGAGCCGTGCACCTGCGGCTGGCCGTGGCTGCGCCTGGCGGGTGGGATTTTGGGCCGCGTCGATGACATGGTTATCATTCGCGGCAACAACGTTCATCCGGCGGCGGTCGAGGAACTCGTGCGGTCGTTAAGCGGGGTCGGCGAATTTCGCTGTATCGTTCGTTCGCGCGGCCCGCTCAACTCGCTTGCGATCGAGGTGGAATCGACCGCTTCACAGCCCGCCGGCCGCCGATCGCTCGCGGATCGCGTGGCACGAGCATTTCAAGATCGTTTTCACTTTCGGGCCGACGTGCGCGTCGTCGCGGCGGGAAGTCTGCCGCGGCCTGAAATGAAGTCGCGGCGATTCGTGCGCGAGCGGAAGTCGCCCGCGACGTTGCGTTAGGCCAGCATCGTCGTCAATTTCGCCGGCGGCCGCGGGCGGTTCACCTGCATCGTGACGCCCTCGCGCGCGGCGAAGATGAGCATGTCGCGGGCACCGCGCTGTTCGAGCCGCCCAAACGTCTCGCTCACGAGCGTGCGAACCGTGTCGTCGGTGTGCTGCGGGTCGTGATGAAAGAGTGCGCACATCTTGGGCGTGACCTGTTGGCACAGGTCGACGACCGTGGCCACGGGGTTATGACCCCAGCCGCGTCGCGTTTCATATTCGTCGTCGAAAAACTGTGCGTCGACGACGAGCAGATCGGCGCCGCGGAAGTATTCGAGAAATTTCTGGTCAAACTGCCGCACGCCTCGCGGATTCGTGCGGATTTCCGCTGCGTTCAGCGCGACCTGATCCAACTCGCAATCCGTCGCCAGCACGAACACGGACTCCTTCGATTCGATGCGAAATCCCAAACTGCCGCCGGGGTGCGGCAGACGAAACGCGCGGATGCGGATGTCGTCGATTTGAAACTCGTCGGACGTCGACTTGAACTCCAGCTTCGACCGCATGGCCGCGAGCGGTACCGGAAAATAATCGCCTTGCATCTGACCGCTCAGCAGTTCGCGAATCCCGCCCGAAGGCCGGTCCTCGCCGAAAATCGTGAACGAGTTGCCGGGAATGTACGCGGGCGTGAAAAAGGGAAAACCTTGAATGTGGTCCCAGTGCAAGTGCGTGAACAAGATGGACGCGCGCATCGCGCGGCCCGCGAACTCCTTCATCCACGCCTCGCCCAACTCGCGCAATCC